>Ga0233434_1001661_pt1 | contig 21133 bp, 23 predicted proteins | sample SI_122_August201_4_FD_182738 | JGI IMG/M metagenome (GOLD analysis project Ga0233434, IMG submission 182738) | Seawater microbial communities from Saanich Inlet, British Columbia, Canada - SI_122_August2016_120_MG | ecosystem: Environmental > Aquatic > Marine > Inlet | place: Canada: British... | reverse complement strand
TATGAACCTGTTCCTGTCCGCCGTAGGTTTGATGATGGTCTTTGAAGGAATCCCTTATTTTTGTTTTCCGGAACAGGTCAAGTCCTTTGCGCGAAAAGTCCCGGAAATACCCCAGAGCACCTTGAGGGTGATCGGTTTTTTTCTCATGATGACAGGCTTGCTGGTGGTCTATTTAGGAGGAGGTACAAATGATTAAACGACTATTCCTGTTTTCGTTATTTGGGGCCTGGTTATTCACAGCCGGGTGCGCGACGTGGGAAGAAATGATAGCCGAGACACCCCCTCCACCCCCTCCACCCCCTGAACTGGTCTATCCCTTTTCGGACATTCCCATTCCCAATGGATTTGAACGGGATCACTCCAAATCCTTTGTCTATGAATCAGGGAGCGGGACCGTCAAAGTAGGCCGGTTTTTCTATTCAGGATGGAGCGAGTTGGGTGAAGTCGTCAGCTTTTATCAAAACGAAATGGTCAACAAAGGCTGGAGCCTTGTTAATGCCATCAAACATGAGACCACAACTCTGAATTACGAAAAAGAAGGCTGGGTTTGCGCGATGATGATACATTCCACACTGGGAAAAGCTTATATCGAAATTCAAGCGGGACCTAAATAGTCCGGGGATCCATGAACGACAAACCCGGTCAACAATTACTGTTAAATTTTCCTTCCCATCCGGAATATAATTTTTCCAACTTTGTTGTTTCAGAAGGGTCACGGATTGCTTTTGAAACAGCGAAGGAATTCTGTTCCGAGAACCCGGCTCCCTACCAAGCCCTGTATCTTTTCGGCCAGAAAAACCTGGGCAAAACCCATTTGCTCCTGTCTATTGGAAATCGCGCAGCAGAAAAAGGGTTGCGTGCAATCTGCATTCAAGGACATGACTTTGTTGACAAACTAGGGGGTGACCCATCCCCCGAAACCCAGCAAACCCTGGAGCAACTTTTGGATGTTGATTTTTTTCTCATGGATAATATAGAAAGTCTTTCCCAGTCCCCAAAGGCCCAGGAAAAGCTTTATCATATTTATAATGAGCTGATGGAAAAGGGTGGAAAACTTGCATTCACCGCAGGCCTCCCTCCTGACAGAAACTCTGCCATGGAAAGCTACCTGACTTCCCGGTTTCAGTGGGGAATGGTTGCCGAGATCAAACCGATTGACGATTCCACAACTGCCAAAATCATCTCGAAGCTCGCAAAAGATATCAACCTGACTATGCCAGAACCCATCATCCATTTTTTGCTGTCCCGTATTTCCCGAGATTTTATTTCCATTCAAAATGCGGTTTCCTCCATTAACCGGGAATCTTATATCCAGAAGAAAAAAGTGACCCTGCCCCTGGTCAAGGCAACTCTCGATTTAACCTAGCCTGCCATGAAGCCCTACAATATCTCCGCGAGCCTGGCGCATTGGGCAAAAGAAATGCCGGACCAACCCGCGATCATTGAAATTCGCAGCGGAACTCAAGTCACCTTCAAGCAGTTAGAAGAAGAGAGTAGTTTGATTGCCTCCGGCCTTCTCCACCATGGCCTGAAAAAAGGTGACCGGGTACTCGTGATGGTTCCTTATGGAGTGGATTTTGTAACGCTGACATTCGGATTGTTTAAAGCCGGAGCGGTTCCCGTCTTGATTGACCCAGGACTGGGGAAAAAAAATGTTTTACATTGTATTAAACAGTCCGAGCCACAGGGAATCATCGCCATTCCTCTGGCCCATGCCGTGAAAGCCCTGATCCCGGCTCCGTTCAAGTCGGTCAGACTCTCAGTAACGGTTGGAAGAAAATGGTTCTGGCGAGGACCCACTTTGGATCAGGTAATAAGAAGTGGGCAACCCGGTTATCAGGTTGAAGAGACCCCTGAAGAGCAGACGGCGGCTGTTTTATTCACCAGCGGCAGTACGGGTCCTGCAAAAGGGGTTCTTTATACCCACGCCATGTTCGGCCAGCAAATTCGAGTTCTGCGCGAGCACTTCGGCATTCTTCCTGGAGAAAAAGATTTACCTACCTTCCCCCTATTTGGTTTGTTCAGTGCAGGGATGGGAATGACCAGTGTGATTCCGGATATGGACCCCACCTGTCCGGCAAAAGTGAATCCTGAAAATATTATCCACCCGATCCAGAGCTATCACATATCCAGCAGTTTTGGTTCCCCGGCTCTTTGGGACACCGTCAGCCGCTACTGCGAAAAAAACAAGCTAAGACTTCCTTCTCTCCGGCGCATCCTGATTGCGGGTGCTCCGGTTCCTGGAACCTTGCTCAAACGTTTTGAGTCTATTTTAGAACCGGAGTGCAAAGTCCTCACTCCCTACGGAGCCACCGAAGCTCTCCCTGTCACGTCTATAGAGAGACAGGAAATCGTGAGTGACACCTGGGCACAATCACAGAAAGGGGAAGGAACCTGCGTGGGCAAACCGGTTCCCGGAGCTGAAATAAAAATCATCCGAATTTCAGATGAGCCTATTCCAAAATGGGAAGCGAGCCTGGAAATCCCCAAGGGCCAAACAGGAGAAATTATCGTGAAGGCTCCCTGGGTTACTAAAGCCTATTTCAATCGGGAGGACGTCACACACCTTGCAAAAATCCCGGACGGTAAAACCTTCTGGCACAGGATGGGAGATGTTGGCAAATGGGATGAGCAAAACCGGCTTTGGTTTTGCGGCAGAAAAAGCCACCGTGTCATAACCGGTTTGGAAACGCTGTTCACCATTCCTTCTGAAGCCATCTTCAACCAGCACCCTGATGTTAAGCGTTCTGCGCTGGTCGGTAGAGGTTCGGGAAATGACCGAGAGCCCGTCATAATTGTAGAAACAGAAAACAAGGGTAGAGTCGCTAAAGACCGGAAAACCTTCATCAAGGAATTGTTAAAACTCGGGGCCGCATACCCGCATACCCGATCCATAAAGAAAATACTTTTTTATTCAGACTTTCCAGTGGATGTCAGGCATAATGCGAAAATATTTCGCGAGAAATTGGCCGCCTGGGCCGAAAGCCAGTGACTTTTTTCAAGCCATAGAAAATTCAAAAACTTCACTATCCCGGATGTTTTCCAACACCTCAGATTCTCAAGCTAATTCCTTCAATTCCTCCAAGATCTTATGGGGGATATTTTTTATAGCGCTGGTTTTTCGTTTATGGGGTGTAACCAATCCTCTACTGGATTTTCACGGCTGGCGGCAGACCCTGACTGCCACGATGGCCTATAATTTTTACGCAGATGGGATGAATCTTTTTAACCCCCGCCCCAACATGATAAATTCGATTTACCATTTCGAATTCCCTCTTTATACCTACCTCGTTGCTCTTCTTTATAAAGTTTTTGGTTTTTACGAAATTTTCGGGCGGGTGGTAGCCATCGCTTTCAGCATGGGCTCTCTCTGGTTCCTGTATCTTTTAGGCAAACGCTATTTCGATGAAACTTCAGCCATCGTGGCCTGTGGATTTTTTGCCGTTCTCCCTTTCAGTGTTTATTATTCCCGCACTTTCATGCCCGAGTCGGCCATGCTTTTTTTCTCCATTTCGACGGTGTATATGTTTGCCTGCTGGCTTGACACCGGGAAATGGAGCGATTTTATTTTCGCATCGCTTTTCGCCACCCTGGCCTTTCTGGTTAAACTTCCCACTCTTTATATGGGAGGACCTCTCCTGTTCCTGGCCTGGAACAAGTTTCACGGAAAAATTTTCTATCAGCCACGATTGTATTTATTTGTAGCAGTTATCCTCATCCCTCCCGCTCTCTGGTACAGCTATGTCGCCAGCCTCCAATTTGAAACTTACGGAGGTGACAATGTCTGGTTGGATATGCTGAGAGACGTGGAAGTACTCTTCACTCTGCGCTACTGGAAACTGATGTTCTGGACCCGGCTTGTGGAAAAAATGTTTGCCTTCACCGTTTTCCCATTTTTAGTATTGGGAATGATGGCAACCAGCCAAAATAAAGAACGCTATGTTCTTCACACCTGGTTTTTTTCCGTCTGCGCCTATTTTGTGATTGCCGCAAAATACAATTTTATCCACGAATACTATCAGGTCCCCATAATCCCAGTTGGTTGTTTATTTGCGGGAAAATTTATTGCGGACTTTTTTCGGCAGAATGCCACAGGCACCTGGAACAAAAAGGTCTGGCTCGTTTTAATCATGATTACTTTTGTCCCCATTCATTCCATCTACAAACTCAATAAAAGATTGAACTACAGTGATGCCTATATAAAAATCGGCGAGGACATTAAAACAAACTCCGAGCCTGACGACCTGATCATCGCCAATCAGGCCCACGAGTCACCACACATATTTTATTATGGCCAGCGGAAAGGATGGGGGGTCACCCTCGATCAAAAGCTAAAGCCTGCAACGCTTACCGAATATGTCAACAAAGGAGCAAGATTATACGTTATGGTTGGAGGAAATCTTGAGGAAAGTGATCCTGAACTCAACGGGTTTCTCAAGTCCCGGCATCAATTCCTGAAGCAAGACCAGAGGATAACTCTGTTCAAACTGATTCCCCAGTAACCAGGCCTTTTTAAAACCTGGATGACAGGACCAGACCACCACTTCTATAGCTAGCCCGAGGATAAATGGTAAAGTGCCGGCCCTTTTTGTTGCTATGGAGCCTGAGGATGGTTTTCGAGGTGAAATAGCCCAGCGCCGCACCGAAAAAAACATCAGAGGCCCAATGCTGATTATCGTTAATTCGAGAAAGACCCGCCAACGTGGCAATGCTATAAGAAAGAGGAGCCACCAGAGGAACCTCTTCATACTCATTGGCCACCACCGTAGCAATGGCAAAGATAGTTGAGGTATGACCGGAAGGAAATGATTTATTACTCGTACTGGGGCCATCAAAGGTACTGGAATTATTCTTCTTGGAAGGACGATGCCGCCCTGTACTCGTCTTTATAACCGTGGTGAACAATCCGGTAACAAGAAAACTTTCAGCGGCCAGCAAAGCGGTGCGTTCCATTTTCTCATTCTCCCCAAACCGACCATAAAGATAAAACCCGACCAGAGCAGGGAAGCTGTAAGCTCCGTTGCCAAACGGTTCAAAAAATTCTGACAGGTCATCAGTGGTAGAGCTTCGACTATCTTGAAACTCGCTTTTAATTTCATCATCCAGCATTAAAAAAACACCCGTTGTACCTGCTACGAGTGAAGCGGTGGCCCAGTCAGAGCTATTCCAACGCCAGGGAGATGTCAGAGCATATCCGGTATCGGAGAAAAGACCTTTAAAATATTTGGCATTCAATTTGATTTTTTCGCGCTGACTCGACCGGTCCTTTTTTTTCCTATGGGTTGAAGACTGACTTTTTTTTCTGGCCAGGCGCAGCTCTTCGCCTTCACTCGCAAAGTCAAACTCCCCTCCGCTGAAAGATAAATCCGTAGAATAATAATCAAGAGTCTCCGCTGGCAACTCGACCTGCGCAGGGGTCATTTCCGCCAAGGCAGGAGAAACCACAAGACATAGCCACAGAACAACAAAAGTCATCCATCGAGGCGTTATGGTAGTGTCAGGATTTAGCATAGTCTTTTGACTTTTATAGTACGTCTGGGAGTCTAAAAAAGGGGTACCCATTGGGTCGCGCGTTATGCTTATTATTTGCCTTTACCCGTTCCGGGCATGAAATTTATGTTTGGGATTACCACACGTGCCCCGAAGGGGTATCACGCTGACCCCATATACCGTTTACGGCCTATTAACCCTTGAAATCAAGGCATTTTTCCATTAAATGCCAAAAGATACCTCCTGGCAAAAAAAACTCTGCAAAACTCTGGTAACAGGGGTGAAATGGGGGGATTAATGAAAAAAAATGCCGGCAGGCATAAAGGAAATCAGGCTAACAGCCGATAAAACAACGAGGAAGTTAAGATATTTCATTCATGGAGGAATGCCGTGCAAACCATTTATCCAAAAGCGAAACCGACTAAGCCCGTTTCCTATCATCTGATGTCGCTCACCCTGTCGGTAGCAACAGTGATGGTCATCAACGCCATATTCGGCATGGTGCTCCCATAAGGGTAAACCATGCCCTATCACGCTGGCCGAGTTGCCGAAGTAAACCATAAGCCGGGTTTTGTACTTCATGAAACATGAAGTGGTGACCATTAATCTAGGCCTGCTGTTGCCAACAGGCTCAAGCAATCAACCCGAAAGTATCGGGCGGGCCGCCCTCAAGCACTTTCCTATTTGATCTTGCTCCGGATAGGGTTTACCAAGCTACCGCTGTCACCAGCAGTACTGGTGAGCTCTTACCTCGCCTTTTCACCTTTGCCGCCGACCAGGGTCGGGTAGGCTGTGTATTTTCTGTGGCACTTTCCTTAAGGTCGCCCTCACTCCGCGTTACGGAGTATCCTGCCCTGTGGAGCCCGGACTTTCCTCTCTCCCGGCCATAAAGCCGAAACAGCGGTCACCCGGTTTACTTCGGCGTCGCGGCTTCTGGAACTTCTTCCCAATATAGAAAACGTATGCAATTTGAACATTGCTGAATGGATTCGCCAACTTTAACATCTATCACCATCTGCGGTAAAATCTGCTGGAAACATCCCTGACAAATATTTTCCCGTAGCGAGACCACTGCCCTGCCATCACGGGAACCCGCAACTTTTTCATAGCGCTGCATAATCACCCTGTCGAGTTGACCACTCACAGCCTCACGTTTGGTAATCAACACACCCAGTTCCTGCTTCATTCTGTCCAACTCGGCATCCTTCTTCGCCTTGTATTCCTGGAAACGGGCATCCTCTTCCTTGCATATTTTTTCGATTCCCGGAACCTCCTTCTGCTTCTCTTCAAGGATTTCCATGATCTCCAGTTCTTTATCTTCCAAACCGGAAACCTTTTCCTTAATCGCATCTACCTCGGAAAGGATAGCTGTGTACTCCTTGTTGGTTTTTACTGCCGGCAGTTTGGTTTTGGCTTTCGCCATGTGGTCATTTTCTCCCTGCACCGCCATCTCAATATCCTTACGCTCTTTTTGTAACGCATCTAATTCTTCTTTAGCGTTTGAGAAAATTTTCTTCTTCTCTTCCAACTCCGCACGCCCGGAATCAAGCTGGATAGGGATATCAGCAAGAAGCTGTTTATGTTCGGCAATTTCATCATCCAGATTCTGCAGGACAATCAATTGCTGAAGTTGCTCTTTGGGGGAAATGCTCATAGTGGGGAATGTAGCATGGGCCTGAGGCAGATAGCAAGAGCTGGTTGAGCCGAGAACATCATTGCTAGCCCAAAAAAGTTATTGCACTTTGCCACCGGCGGTTCGACGGGCCTAGCGGCGGGAATCCCAGTAAACCAGGAACGTGCTGGCGATAAAAATGGACGAATAGGTTCCAACCAGAACACCTACCAGGAGGGCAAAAGAAAAATCATGGATAATCTCTCCACCGAAGAAAAACAGGGCAACAACAACCATCAGCGTTGTTCCGGAAGTGAGCAATGTCCGACTCAATGTCTGGTTAATACTGGAATTGATAGTTTGAACAAGCGTGTTTTTCCCTTTCCGGCGAAGGTTTTCTCGAATGCGGTCAAAAACAACAATGGTATCGTTCAGGGAATAACCGATGATGGCTAAAAACGCGGCGATGACTACAAGAGTAAATTCTTTATCTAAAATCGAAAATGCTCCCAGAGTGACCAGCACATCATGGGCCAGAGCGATGATCGCGGCGATGGCATACTGCAACTCAAACCGCCATGAAATATAAATCACAATACCAATGACGGCGTATAAGATGGAAAGAAGGGCTTTTTCTCTCAAGTCACGGCCCACTTTCGGTCCCACCATTTCGACTCTTGCGATGGTGATATCCTCCTTATTAAACTTTCCACTCAGACTGTTGCGAACATTGGAACCCACCGCTTCCAGTTTCTCCTCGGAACGTTGGACGCGAATGAGGATGTCCCGCTTCGACCCAAACTCCTGAATCGTGCTTTCGCCAAGTGCGATGGTCTTCAGTCCGTCACGAATCACCTCAATGTCAGGTGCGGTTTTAAATTGCAACTGAACCAGGGTTCCACCGGCAAAATCAATACCATACTTCAGCCCTCCGGACAGGGCAACAGACCCCAAACCAATCAGGATCAGCAGTCCCGAAAGGACCATAGCCATTTTGATTTTACCCATGAAGTCGAAATGGGTATCACTATCAAGAATCTTCATAATTTTAAATGCTCAACTTATCCAGTTTTTTCTGGTTCATGGTTGCGTCAAAAATAGTCCGGCTCACAAAGACAGCGGTAAACATGCTGGCGGCGATTCCTATACATAAGGTAATGGCAAACCCTTTAATGGGACCTGTACCGAACTGGAACAAGACCACTGCGGCAATGAAGGTGGTAATATTCGCGTCAACAATGGTACGAAAGGCTTTGGAAAACCCTGCATCGATCGCGGCCCTCACTGTTTTGCCAATCCTTATCTCTTCCCGGATTCTCTCAAACACCAGCACGTTGGCATCAATGGCCATGCCTACTGTGAGAATGATTCCCGCGATTCCCGGCAAGGTCAAAGCCGCGCCAAAATAAGCCAGTGCCCCTGCCAGAAGAACAATATTGAGAAACAACGCCGTCACCGCAATCACACCGGACAACTTATAATAAATAGCTATGAACACGATAACAAGAAGACCGCCATAGACAATGGAAGTGATTCCCTTTTCAATAGAATCCATCCCTAACGAAGGCCCTACCGTCCTGTTTTCGAGAATCACCACCGGCGCAGGAAGCGCACCAGCCCTGAGAACAATGGCCAGGTCTCTTGCTTCTGCGGAAGTAAACCGTCCCGTGATCTGAGCACGCCCGCCGGGGATTTCATCCTGAATAACCGGAGCCGAATACACATTATCATCCAAAACAATAGCCAGACGTTTTTTAATGTTCTCGCGAGTCACCTGCTGAAAAATCATGGCACCCACGCTATTAAAAGTCAAAGAAACGTAGGGTTCATTGAAGTCCGAGTCAAACCGAATCTCTGCACCCGTCAAGGTCTCACCGGTTAAAACCGTACGCTTTCTCAAAAGGAAGGGGTCCTTGGTGACTTCTCCGGTTTCCTTGTTTTCCACCCGCTGATACAAAACTTCAGAATCTTCCGGAACGCTCCCCGAAAGCGCCTGCTCCAGACTATGTTCTTCATCCAACAGTTTGAATTCAAGACGAGCGGTTTTCCCGATCAGGTTTATAGCCCTCTCCGAATCTTTTATGCCAGGCAACTGCACCAGAATCCGCTTTTGCCCCTGAATCTGAATGGTTGGCTCTGACACTCCAAACTGATCCACCCGGTTGCGAATCGTTTCCAACCCCTGGCTCACTGCGTTTTGTTCGATCTGCGTAACATGGTCTGCACTCAACTGATAGACCAGTCCAAGTCCATCGGAATCTTCACTGACCAGACTGAAAAAAGGATAACCGTCCAGAACCTCTTTCACCGGTGGAAGATCCAGTTTATCCACCATACGTACATTGACCTGGCGGTCTTTATGAATCGCTTTGATGCGGTCTACTTCCAAGTCTTCGTCAGAAATATCCCTCTTGATATCGTCCGCCAACCTCTCCAGGCTTGCTTCTACTGCCTTTTCGACCTTGACCTCGAGTAAAAGGTGCATCCCTCCCTGCAGATCAAGCCCCAGGGAAATTTTTTCCTTCAAAGGGTATGCCAGGAATACCGAGCCCAATACTACAGCGAGTATCAAGGGAATTTTCCACTTAAGATCCCTATACATTATAAGAACTCATACCTCGATTTAAACACTCTTAGCACCAATGGAAGAGCGGTTGATTTTGATCCGGACATTGTCGGCAATCTGTAGCATTATCGTATCTTCTTTCAGTTTCTTAACAGTTCCATGAATGCCGCTCAAGGTCACAACGCTATCGCCCTCTTTCAATTCATCGACCATCTTGCGTGCTTCATCCTGTTTTTTCTTTTGCGGACGAATGAGTACAAAGTAGAAGATCATAAACATCATGATCATCGGCGGCAATAAAGCCAATAAACTTCCTCCCCCCGGTTCCGCTCCATCCGGTGGCGGGGCCATGGCAAATGCTAAATCAAGCATGAGTGCATTCCTGAAAAGTAAAATTTCTGATAATTCAAAGGCTTAGCTTTTATCAAATCCCACCCCATTTGTCAAACCAGCGTGACGCTGGACTCAGTTTGCAATGGCTCTGTTTGGCTAGCAAAGAGTTGTCTCAGCACAAGAAGTCTTTGCTGAGTGACCCACTACGGGGAAGGAAACATTAGCAAATTATTATAGCAAAGGGCTCAATATTCAGCCTGCCTTACGGGTATCGTCCTATTGCCACCGGCCCACTCCCGTGGGAAGGGGCTGGCAAGGGCCCGTTAAGCCGAGAACACCTTTGCTAGCCAGCAAAAGTTATTGCCAGTCGGCCCCACGCCTAGTGGGGTTAGTAGAATGCATCCCTCTTGACGCCTGCTTCGTTGGTGAGTTCATAATAAAGAGAGTGGAACTCTTCGGTAGTCAGCTTGGGATCGCGCAACTTTGCCAGCTCTTCCGGTTTGATGGAGACCTCCGACTGTTCATCCCAGGCGGAAGTGGCGATGGCTACATAATTAGGCGGATTGAGCGGACGCAAAATCAGCGTATCCACCTTGTCGTTATATTTCAGTGCAATATCAATCGCCAAACGTGCGTCTTCCGCACTGATAGCACTACCGATGGCGATATTTGTCGGAGGGTGCCCGTTGCCGCGCCTCCAGAACTGGATCGTATGGTGCAACACTTTAAGAGACTTGGATTTCAGAAAACCCTTGATCTCTTTTTTCTGCTTTTTATGTTTGTGGGCCAACCAGAGTTCTATAGTACAAATCGTTGTTTTAGAGGTATCACAAGATGGTTTGTAACTCGCTGGCGGGAACAGGTACTCTTTTGACACCGCCAGAGAAGACCCCGTCAACATAACAAAAAATCCCAACAAACAACCCGTCAAAATCACTAACCGTTTCATCTTTGCTCCTGTTTCAAATTCCAATTCTACGAATGAGCATTATTGTAATGTATTTATTCCATATTAACGAAAAAATACCCGCCCAAACTCGGTTAACAATCCGTTCCTTATTGGGTTTTCAGCACCGTCATACCGCAAAACCATTGTTTTTCCAAGGAATAAAAAGTTGATATTTTGCTAAAGTTACTCAACTTACCGCCGATAAGACTTATAAGGATAACTCTATTTGAAAGGAATCGCATTATGACACCAGCCAGCATTTCGGGTGCAGCTCAAGGAGTGAGCGCCCAATATCAGGCCGCGGCCCTCAAAACAGCAAACAACGTCCAAAAACAGGAAGGCGAAGCGGCTGTTTCTCTCATTCAGTCTGCTGTGGAAGCGACAGACCACTCTATACCTTCAGGAAAGGGCGGCAATATAGACGTCACAGGGTAACCCTCTAGCGAGGGAGGGAGGGAGGCAGATAGAAAGGCTTGATTGAGCCGAGATAACTCTTTGCTCGCCAGAGAAAGTTATTGCAAGCTGGCCCCACGCCTAGTGGCGGAGCTTTTGTATTACTTCATCCCGTTTGTCATCAGACAAGCGGGATATTTTTTGTCGCTCTATATACGAAACTAATTCCTTCAGCCTGAGAACATGCTCCGGGAACTCCCCTTTTAATACCGCCCGGGTAAACACCACCACGGGGATGAACCAGACTGGCCCGATCATTTTTTCCAGAGCGTTGACATGCTTGCGGTTCTCCCATAACGGGTTATACAAAATATCCCTCTGTTTTCCCGATTTGATCTGCCATTCCCGGTCCCCTTCCCTGCCAAACACTTTTCCCGCTTCTGTTTTGACGGTAATGACAAACACTCCATAATTTGAAACCACCACATGGCTCACATCATTCATCCCTAACTCAGCGGAAATCACCACATCGGACAAAACGGTATCGTCCAACCGTTCAAGTTCATCTTTCACAACCTTGGGGTTTGCGGCTAACCGGTGTTGTCGGCGTTGCCGGACAAATATCACAATAGCGGCAATAGCTACGACAACAAAAAACTTAAGTCCCTCTGCGGAGAAAATAGAATCCATCAATCCGGGTGGTTAAAAGTTGAAAGGGTTTGGCGGCTCAAAATCACTGGATGCAGAATCGGTCTCCTGCTTCTCTTCCTCTGCCACCGGTTGCAGTTTCATCCCTGAAGCATCTGGAAAAAACATGGGTGATACGGTTGCGCTCTCAATTTTTCCCCGTTCCGCTTTTTCCCGTTCCGCACGAAACCGTTGCAAGTGAGTCAGAGTCACGGCTCCCCGTTCAGGAATATTGCTGAGCACCGATTCCGCCGATCTGCGACCGAATACGGTAATATCCAGCAGCGAATTTCCCATAAGACGGTTTTTACCATGCAATCCGCCAGTCACTTCTCCACAGGCCCAGAGTCCGGCGATATCCGTTTTGCATTCCGCATCTACGCGAATGCCGCCATTCTGATAATGCAACGTGGGATAAATCAGGATCGGATCTTTCGCCGGGTCGATATTGTAACGCTCAAATCGGTGGATCAACCCCGGGAACTGGCACGCCAATGTCCCGGCCCCCTTTTTCAAATCGATCATCGGGGTATCGAGCCATACCCCCACTTTCCCATGGGGAGTTTTCACACCTCTTCCTTCTGCCGTTTCCTTAATGATGGCTCCCGCCAGCACATCACGGTAGGCCATCTCGTCGATAAAGTGCACGCCTTGGGCATTGACCACCTGGGCTCCGATCGAGCGGATCGCCTCGGTCACCAACTGCCCGGCCAGGGCTTCGGGGTAACAGGCCCCAGACGGATGATACTGATAACTGTCGAGATGGATGAGGCGGCACCCCTGCCGATAAGCCAGCACCAGGCCATCACCGGTCGCTCCCACATGGTTGCTGGTGGGAAATCCATGTAAGCGAATCTGTCCACTGCCACCGGTAGCCATAATCACTGCGCGAGCCGAAACGCAAACTGTTTTCCCGGTATTGCGGTCAAACAGAATGGCACCGGTCACCTGGCCTTTGCCGTCATCGACCAGTTCCATCGCCACATGTTCTTCCAGTATATGAGTATCGGTCAGACGCACTGCGTCTTTCAACACACGCATGATCTCCAACCCGGTGTAGTCCCTGCAAGCCAGAACACGCGGCACCGAAGTACCACCACCACCTCGCAGACGGAACCGTCCATCCTCATTCTGGTCGAACAGGCAACCGATTTGGCTGAGCCAGCGGATGCTTTCGGGGCCTTGCTCACAAAGAATTCGTAACAGGTCCGGATCGTTATCACCATGTCCGCCAACCAGCGCATCGGCAAAATGCCGCCTTGGTGAATCATCGTCAGCAAGCGCAGACTGAATGCCGCCCTCTGCCATCACGGTGTTGGAATCGCCAAGCCTGAGTTTGGTAGCCAGGTGAACGGAGAGACCCGAACCTTCCAGCGTCAAGGCCGCAGTCGCTCCAGCTCCGCCGCCGCCTATGATCAGCACATCGGTTTCGATTTCAACTTTTGGGACGTAGTCCGGCTCAAGCGGACTGTCGCCTTCTAAAAGTTGTGCCAGCTCTAAAGGAAATTTTTCTTCCCCGGCGTTGGGACCAACCTCAAGCGTGCGTTCGTGCCCCAGGTAATCCGGATGATATTGTTTGAGTATAGCGTCGCTTTCATCTGGTTGAGGTGCTGGCTGGTTGAGCCGGGTCGAACGCGAGGCTTCGAGCTTTTCTAAAGATTCCTTCGCCCATTCCATCATGTCTCGATCCTTCCTGATGAGCGGAATTTTTGCGCTCGTTGCAGTCTTTGCTCTTGATTGTCAGCCAAAAGGTATTGCCACTCTTGTTCGGCTTCTTGTTCAGCCGTTCTTTTTACGATGGGAAAATCCCGGCTCATGCCTACAGAACGACGCACCCAGAGTCCCATATTATGTGGTTTGACTTTATCCTCACAGACGAATCGGCAGAGTCCGCAATGAATACAGGTGGTAAAATCTTCCGCCACGACTGAGAACTCGCCCTTTTGCATGCGCAAAACCGAGTCCATCACCGGAATGGACATGGGGCAGGCGGTGGTACAGCTTCCGCATTTCGTACACCGGTTGAGGGTGGGGAATGCAGATTGCAAAGTGGAAAGTTCCGGGTTAACTACGGGTATCACAGGAACATCCTCTGCGACAGGGCAAGGAAAAATTTCCATCCCGGCCTCCACCGGTTTCATGCAGGCCAGTTCTGTCCCTCCCGTACGGCCATCGGAATAACGCAGCGTAACGGTGCAGGCCCCGCAGACCCCACCGGCGCAACCGGTCTTGACGCTTTCGGCCATCCCGGCGGCCCAAAGGGCATGCACAATGGTTTCGCCGGCCTTTGCCTGAATCATTTTTCCGGAAATTTTTATTTCTACCGTTTTCTCTGCCATAAACTCATACGAAGTTGTGAGAGGATCATAGATTATGTTAAATTACCCCAAGTTAATAATTTTTTTGCATAGGGAACGAATATGTCCGGTCATTCCAAGTGGGCCAGTATAAAACACAAAAAGGGTGCGGCAGATGCCAAACGCGGAAAAATTTTCACCAAACTCATAAAGGAAATCACCGTAGCCGCACGCATCGGTGGTGGAGACCCCGATGGCAACCCACGACTTAGAACCGCCATCTTGATCGCCAAGAGTAAGAACATGCCAGTGGATAACATCACCCGCGCCATTAAAAAAGGCACCGGCGAGTTGGAGGGCGTTCACTATGATGAGGTCACTTATGAAGGTTATGGTCCCGGTGGGGCAGCCATCTTTCTGGAAGCAATGACCGACAATAAAAATCGCACTGTCAGCGAAATTCGCGCCGCCCTCGGTAAAGCCGGAGGAAACCTGGGGGAAAACGGCTGTGTCGGGTGGATGTTCGAGCAAAAAGGATTCATCACCGTTAAGACAGAGGCCAAAGGCGAAGACGACCTGATGGAACTGGCTATCGATGCAGGTGCCGATGACATGCAGACCGTAGAGGGTCACTACGAGATCACCACCGCCATGGAAAATTTTGAAACGGTGCGTAAGGCTCTTGAGGAAGCGGGCGTACCTATGGATACGGCAGAGATCACCCGCATTCCGCAAAACACCATTACCATTGATGAAAAAAAAGGCAAGGCACTTCTCAAATTGATGGACATTCTGGACGACCACGATGACATCCAAAAAGCCTATTCCAATTTCGACATCCCGGATGATGTCATGGCCGCCATTATCGAAAACAGCTAAAACCCCCACTAGGCGTGGAGCCAGTACTGCATTGCCCGTGAAGCAAGCAACACCATCAAGCGCAACACTTTAATATCTTCCCCCTGACAAGAGGGACTGAGGGGGTTGCTTTTTATCCTTAATAGACCCGCCATATGAAAGTAATGGGAATCGATCCCGGGAGCAACTGCACCGGATTCGGCATCGTTGAAGAAATCAAAGACAACCTGCATGCCGTACACTGGAGTAGTGTGCGCAGTTCGCCCAAGCATTCCTTTCCCGAACGGCTCAAACGTATTTATGATGAACTGGTACTCGCTATGGAAAAATTCCAGCCCGATGTGGTAGCGGTGGAAGACCTGTTCTACGCCACCAATGCGAAAACGGTAATAAAACTCGGGCAAACCCGCGGAGTCACTCTGCTGGCCGCTGTCAACTGCGGCATTGAGCTGGCGGAATACAGTCCGCTTGAAATCAAACAATCGGTAGTCGGTTATGGACGCGCCGATAAAAATCAGGTACGCGACATGGTTACCACACTGCTACACCTCAAAGAAAAACCCGAACCGTTTGATGCTTCCGATGCGCTGGCTGTCGCCATCTGCCACATTCATAACGCGGGACTGCAACAGAAAATCAAACTCGCACAGGGATAAGCATGATCGCCCACCTTAAAGGACAACTGACTTACAAGTCCCCCGAATACACCATCGTCGATGTCAATGGCGTGGGCTATCAGGTTTTCACACCTTTATCTACCTATTACGCTCTGCCTGATCCAGGCCAAACAGTTTCGCTCAGGGTGCATACTCGTGTGCGGGAAGACGAACTGAAACTTTTCGGTTTTTTGACAGAAGAAGAACAAACCATTTTTCAAAAACTCATCACCATCAACAAGGTCGGACCCAAGCTGGCTCTGGGCATCCTGTCCGGCATGTCCCCGGCGGATCTTATTTCTACTGTGATGAATAATGATGCCGCCAGACTGAGCACCATCCCCGGTGTTGGCAAAAAAACAGCCGAACGCCTGACTCTGGAACTGAAAGATAAGTTGGCAGACCTGGCACTGGGAATGGAACATCATTCTGAAGCCGCGCCAAAACAAGGTTACTATGACGATGCGCTCTCGGCTCTTGTCAACCTCGGCTATAAAAAATCCGAAGCGGAAAAAGCCCTGAAAACAATCTGCAACCAGAACGGCAAAGACGCCAGCCTTGAAGAACTCATTAAAGAAAGTTTGAATATTTTATAGCGGGTCTCACCCTCAGGAAAAAAATATGGAAGAAGACCGACTCATAAACTCCGAACTGGATAACGAAGAAATCCAGTACGACAACAGTCTAAGACCCAGCCAACTGACCGAATATGTCGGGCAGGAAAAGATCAAGGAAAACCTGAACATCTTCATAGCCGCCGCCAAACTGCGGGAGGAGTCCCTCGACCATGTGCTGTTCTACGGTCCACCCGGCCTTGGCAAAACCACCCTCGCAAACATCATCGCTAGTGAGATGGGTGCGAACATCAAGAGCACTTCGGGTCCGGTCATTGAAAAGACCGGCGATCTGGCGGCGCTTCTCACCAATCTGAAAAAAGGCGACGTCCTTTTCATCGATGAGATTCACCGGCTCTCCAACGTGATCGAAGAAATTCTCTACTCGGCAATGGAAGACTATAAACTGGACATCATGATCGGCCAGGGACCCAGTGCCCGCTCCATCAAACTGGAACTGCCGCCCTTCACCCTTGTGGGAGCAACAACACGAGCAGGACTGCTCACCTCTCCCTTGCGTGATAGGTTCGGAGTGGTGCACAGGCTCGACTATTATAACGAGAAGGAACTGGAAACCATTCTCACCCGCTCAGCCGGTATTCTTGAAATCGCTATCGTCCCTGACGGAGCCAATGAAATTGCCCGGCGCTCACGTGGCACACCAAGAATTGCCAACCGACTGTTAAGGCGCGTGCGCGACTATGCCCAGGTGAAAGCCGATGGCATCATCACCCGCGAAGTTGCCGGCAGCGCTCTGGAAATGATGGAAGTGGATGGTAAAGGACTCGATAAAATGGACCACAAACTTCTATTGGCGATGATAGAAAAATATTCAGGTGGGCCGGTCGGTATCGAAAGTCTGGCGGCATCCATCAGTGAAGAAAAAGACACTATCGAAGATGTGCTGGAACCCTATCTCATCCAGACCGGCTTCATCCAGCGCACCCCGCGTGGTCGAGTGGCCACGCCCATGGCCTACAAACATTTTAACAAACTCCCACCTAGCGAAGGCAACCAGGAAAATCTGTTTTAGCAGATCCTCGTCAGCAACTAAGAAGCAAGCGTCCATGAAAATGGTCCCGCTACCGGACTGTCAATATCCACCCGGTCTCCAGCCTCCAGCGGACCCACTCCCGAAGGAGTGCCGGTAAAAATAATATCGCCCGGCTTCAATGTCCACCACCCGCTCAGCGTATGGATCAAGCTCTTAATAGAAAAGATCATGTCCCGGGTATTGCCCTCCTGCCGAAGCTCCCCGTTAACCGAACAGGTGAAGGACAAATTTTCCAAGTCGATGGAATTCGGGGCTTTAAAAAATCCTAAAGGCGCACTTTGCTCAAACGATTTGGAAAGCTCCCAGGGCAGGCCGGCTTTTCTTAACCGACCTTGAACATCGCGCAGGGTTAAATCCAATCCCAAAGTGACTCCGGTAATAAACGATAAGGCGTTCGCTTGAGGAATGTCCCGCCCTTCCCTGCCGATCAAAAGCACCACTTCCACTTCATGATGTAACAGGCTGCCATGGCGAGGCCTATACAGAGTTTCACCGGGAGCCACAATACTGGAAACCGGTTTCATAAAAACCACCGGTTCCTCCGGCAATTCTGTGCCTCCCAGTTCCTTGACGTGCTCACTATAGTTTTTGCCGATGCAAAAAATCCGATTGAACGACTGGTTGTCGATTGAAAGCTGCAAGACGCTCATTGATTAAAGACACGCTGAAAAAAGTTTTGCATCACCAACCAGGACCGCTCGTCTGCCTGTTTGTTGTATTCCAGATTAGGGATGTTGAATTTTTTGCTGAATTCGTCCGCTTGTTTGTTGGTAAAGCTATGTTTGATTCCAGAAAGGTTCAGGTAGGTGAAATCCACATTGCCCGCCATCATCTGGCTGGAAAAAGAACCAACGCTTTCGGGTTTTAGAAAGGAATCCTCTGATCCGTTGATGACCAGGACGGATGCCTTCATGTTGGTGATCGCCGGCTCTAAAGGCAATGCGCTGTGAAAAGCAACGATTCCAGCTAAATCCGCACCACCCCTTGCCATGCGGATGGATACCGCACCGCCAAAGCAGAATCCGATAGCTCCGATTTGCTTCGGGTCCACAGTTTTATGGGCCTGCAAAACTTCCCTGGCCTTGTTGAAGCGGGCTTGGGACGTTTTCCAGTCCTTGAAAGCGGCATTCATGAATTCGCCGGCCTTCTTGGGGTGGTCCGCCATTTTTCCATTGCCATACATATCTACTGCCAAGGCAGTGTACCCGATTTTCGCCAGCATGCGGGCGCGGTTCCGGGCATGTTCGTTGTGGCCCCACCATTCGTGGACCACCAGAATTCCCGGACGTTTTCCTTTAATTGCATCGTCATAAGCGAGATAGCCTTTTAACATCGTTCCGTTCTGGGTGTAATCGATCTCCTGAGTTTGAACCTCCGCTTGAGCCACACTGGCAAAACTTAGAATTGCTAGAAACACCAATTGAATAAAGGTTTTCATATTTATTGACTCCCCGGGAAAAGGATTTAGAAGTTTATGGAATTCCTGAATTTTACCGAGCTTTATAGGGAAGGGAAAGGGAAATTCCTATCGTCCCAGTGCAATAAGAGCAGGTGATTGGAGTTTTGGCATGCGATTTGCTCTAGTTAAATAAAAAAGGTCGTAGCGTCAAAATTCAGACAAGGAGGAGTTATGAAAAGCTTGACGATAGATGAGATTTTAACCCAGATGTTCAGGGACACCGCCAACCGCGTTGGCTGGAATGTATATCGCAAAGGCAAACGCTGTATCACGGTATTGAAACGGGGTAAAGATGAAGCCTCCCGTAATTCGAAAAAAATACACTGAAACGGGGACTCCAATGAACGAAACTTTGACACAAACCAAAGAGCTTTCGCACGAAGACCGGGCAAGCTGGAAGGCGGATATCGCCGAAGGCATCGACCTTCTTTCCGAACAGGAAAGACTGGTGATGGCCCTGCACTATCACGAAGAACTGACGACTAAAGAAATTTCTATGGTTCTCGAAATTACAGAACGCAAGGTCAAAAAAATACGCGACAGAACTTTGCAGAAACTGCTCAACCGCTAAACCTGGCCCCGCCTCCAAACGGTTATTATGCTGTTGAGTGTCTATCTACGGCCTCAAACAATTCTTACGGCAGAATGGACTCCAGACTCTGGCCCATATTTCCTCCTTGAGCACTCAACTCAAGCCGACCAAACCTGTTCCCCGAATAGCAGAAACACCATTATAGGAATTCCTCAAACCTGCATTTGGTGCCAATCATTTTTTGATGTAAATGATAATGGTGTCCGAAAGCAGAGGATGGTGGGGAATGTGGTTGCCTTTGGCGAACAGAGTTCGAATAAAATGACGACCCGTGGGCAAAATCATTTTTGTGCAGGCGGAGCCGTCGCTCAAATGAATAAACTGGGTGTCTTTTTTAAGAGGCAGAGGCATGCCAGGATTGTCAGGTGCATACATGTCCACCATTAAATGATGGTGGCCTTTCCCTTCATTCACTCCATTCTCTACCGATTCCACTTCCAGGCCATACGCTTCCATGCAAATCTCTACCGGATTGGAGACCACAGCTTTATGCAGCGGTTTAATGATTTTCACTGCTCTCTGGCCTACATCGGCAAACACATGAGAAGTTGAAAATAGAAATATTATAAAGAGGATCGATACCCATTTAGAATTCTTCATCATTTGTTCTCCATAAGAAAACGATAATTCGCATATAGAGTAAAGGGGGCAAGCGCTCCTTGACTACAACTTTTCGAGGAATTTATTTTGGAGTGTTGATTAATTAAATTTCCCCAAAAGGAATATAGCACAAAGGAAACTCTGTGATGATTTTGGGCTTAGGCATTTTTTTATGATGATTTGTCCCGCAGCAATTATTTTTGGGAACAAATGTTTTACAATTTTCTTAAAATTTCATTGGCTAATTTCTTAAAATAAAATTCTCCCGTTATTTTCCACTTCCAGCAGCTAACAATATTGGTCAATCTTTTCCAGGAACAGCTTAATATTGATCGGCTTAGTCAGATAAAATATAAAACCCAGAGACATCACATCTTCAACCTGATGTTTCATCGCATTTGCACTCAAAGCAATGACCGGGACACCTCTTGTCTCTTTAAAAGTCTGCAATTTTTTGAAAGCCTGAATACCATCTATATCGGGCAATTGAATATCCATTAAAATCAAATCAGGTTGAATTTTGACTGCCAGTTCAATACCTTCTCTTGCATGGTCTGTGCATACCAACTTCACCGATGGACGATTTTTTCCTAACACTTTTTGCACCAATTGAGTATTGACCTCATTATCCTCAATGTACAGAACACAAAATTTTCTTTCTCCATTTTCTATTTTTTTAAGCTCAAAAATTTCAGTTTTAACGGGGGCAGACACCTTTTGCTCCGTTTCATTTGAGACTTGAAAATCAACATAAAAACAAGTTCCGACCCCTAATTTACTATTAAAATTTATGGTACCACCCATAAGTTCAACAAGTTTTTTGGTAATGGTCAAACCTATACCGGTGTGTAACCCTCCCTTAAAATAGGACCATTGTAAATTAGAGTTCTCCGGCATAATGCGAAGCAAAAAGGAGAATGATAATGAAGAAGAGTCGTTATACAGAGAGTCAGATTATTAAAGTCCTGCATGA
>Ga0233434_1001659_pt1 | contig 21147 bp, 18 predicted proteins | sample SI_122_August201_4_FD_182738 | JGI IMG/M metagenome (GOLD analysis project Ga0233434, IMG submission 182738) | Seawater microbial communities from Saanich Inlet, British Columbia, Canada - SI_122_August2016_120_MG | ecosystem: Environmental > Aquatic > Marine > Inlet | place: Canada: British... | reverse complement strand
AATTCAACCAATCATAGATAAAAAGGCAGACATTGTTATCGGCTCTAGATTTCTTAATAATGAAATAAGCATACCAAAATATAGAAAACTAGGTATCAAAACAATAACAAGTTTAACAAATATGTCATCTGAAATAAAACTGACTGATTCTCAAAGTGGATTTAGAGCTTATAATAAAAAAACTCTTTCAGAAATTTATCCTACCGAAAAAGGAATGGGTATATCTACTGAAATTTTAATCAAAGCTAATAAGAAAAAACTTAGAATTAATGAAGTTCCAATTAAAATTTTATATCAAGGTAAAACTTCAACCCATAATCCAATTTCACATGGTGTTTCAGTAATTTTAAGTACTACAAAATTTATTTCTATAGAACGTCCACTTACATTTTATGGAATTCCAGGAATTATTTTTCTTATTATTGGTTTGGTTTTTGTAGGATGGACAATTCAATATTTCACTGAATTTGGAGTGTTTCAACCAGTTTTAGCATTACTCGCTATCGGATTAACATTGTTTGGTTTGATGTTTGTTTTAACGTCAATAATTTTATTTTCACTTATACATGTGATAAGAGAACAAAAACAATAACGATTATTGTTAATTTGAAAATTTTGTGATGAATAATGTGGGATAAAATTAAAAATCATTCAGGGGTAAAAGGAATAACCATTATTGGATCATCAGATATTATAGGTAGTCTAATAGGTGCAATTTTTTGGTTTTATATGGCATCGTTACTAGGGGCAGAAAATTATGGTCAACTTAGTTATTTTCTTTCTATTGCCAGTATTGCATCCACTATTTCATTACTAGGAACAGAAAATGCAATATCAGTGTATATTCCAAAAAGTGTAAAGATTGAATCAACAATTTATTTACTGCCCATAATTGCAGGATCAGTTGCAGCTGTAATACTTTACTTTTTGTTTTCTAATCTTGGTATCAGTGTATATGTTTTAGGTGCAGTAATTATTGGACTTGCAATGTCAGAAATTCTGGCTAAAGGGTTATTCCAGTCTTATGCAAAATATTTACTTTCACAAAAAATTCTAATGGTCATATTATCAATTAGTCTTTATCATATTATTGGACTTGATGGTGTACTACTAGGCATTGGATTTACTTTTTTTCTTTATCTTATACGAATCTACAAAGGATTCAAAGAAACTAAAATTGATTTTTCGTTAGTAAAACCAAGAGTAAAATTTTTAGCAAATAGCTATATCATGAATCTTGTTAATGTATTTAATGGATCACTTGATAAATTAATTATTGCCCCATTAGTAGGATTTGCATTACTTGGCAATTATCAACTTGGAATTCAATTTATTTCTATAATGCACATATTACCTGCCATAGTTTACAAGTATGTTTTACCCCAAGACGCCAGTGGAAAATCAAACAAAATACTGAAACAAGTTACAGTATTGTCATCTGTTGGAATTGCCATTCTTGGTATAGTTTTAGCGCCAATATTGATTCCACTACTTTTTCCAAAATTTAATGAAGCTGTAACAATTATTCAAATAATGAGTATATCATTGATTCCAACTACAATGAATCTCATGTATACATCAAAATTCTTAGGTAATGAAAAAATTAAGTTCATACTTGTTGGTTCAGGTGTGTATCTCACCATTCTTATTTCATCAATTGTTTCTTTAGGAATATATTTTGGTATAAATGGAATGGCTGTAGCTATGGTTTTAAGCGCATCAGCTGAAACAATTTTTTATTATTTTGTAAATAGAATTAAAGAAATAGCAGTGAATGAAGATTAAGATGAGTTTGTTTGAAAAAAATATTCATGGTTTCAAAAACAACATAATTCTTACTCTAATTGTAATAGGAATTTCTTCTATGGGAATAAAATTATTCTTTTTTCCATATGATATACCAATTACAGAAGATGGTTTACTTTACTTTCGTTATGCAATAGATACTCATATTTTAGGACATTTTCCTAATACGCTTCTCACAAATAATGGATGGCCATTGTTCGTATCTTTATTTTTTTCAATGATTGATTCAAATAATTTTTTAGATTATATGACATTGCAAAGAATACTTAGTGTTTCAATTTCCACGTTAACAATTATTCCTGTTTATTTATTAGCACGAAGATTTTTTGAATATAAGTATGCATTATTAGGTGCATTTTTGTTTGCATTTGAACCAAGAACTATACAAAATTCATTATTTGGAATAAGTGATCCTTTATACATATTACTTGTTACATTATCTTTAGCTTTTTTTCTTAGTTCAAGAAAGGAAATTATTTATTTATCATTTGGTATTGCGTCACTTGCAACTCAAGTTAGATATGAAGGGATGATGTTATTCTTTTTAATTTCAATATTATATTTTATAAGATTTAGAAAAAATAGAAAAAATTTAATGAAATATGGAATTGCTCTTAGTATATTTATTTTAGTATTATTACCTATGGCATATACAAGAATCAATACAACAGGTAATGATGGAATAATAGACAGCATATCAGGAGGTGCAAAAGTGTATGGGATTGAAGCAATTTCAAACCACGAAAATCAAATAATTGGAATATTTTCTTATATCTTCACAGGGTTTCAGGACCTGATAAAATATCTTGGTTGGATCATGATACCATATTTCGTATTATTTGTTCCATTTGGATTATTTTTAATATTAAAAAAGAAGACGGATAATAGATTTACAATAATTTTTACAATAATTATTTTATCAATTCCTGCATTATATGCATACAGTAGAGGAATTCAAGAAACAAGATATCTATATGTGTTGTATCCAATATTTTGTATATTATCTATTTTTACTATAAAATTTTTAGAACAAAAAATTAAAAAAATAATTTTAATTGTCATAATTGGAGTTTTAATTTCTTCAATGATTGTTCTTACTATCAAAAGTACTGATTATGAACATGAAAGAGAATCTTTTGAAATAGCTAAACACATTACAACAAAAACAAATGCCATAAATGGTTTTAATCCAGAATCAAAATATATTCGTGTTACCGGAATGATAGATGAATTTCCTGTTTTAAGTAATACAGTATCATTTGGACCAAGTATTTTTGATACAAATTATGAATCATTAAAAGATTTTATCAATAGCAATAGAAAAGAAGGATTAGAACATTTAGTAGTAGACGAAAGAAAGGATAGAGCAATATTTCTAAATGACATATTCATAAATGATAAGAAATATCCATATTTAACAAAAGTCTTTGATTCTATTGATTTTGGTTTCAGTTATCATGTTAAAATGTATAAAATTGAGTATGAAAAGTTTGATTTAATATATGATCAAAAAAATTAATAGAGCATAATTTAAAAATATTTCATATAGTTAATATTCTTAATTTTCATAGAAATAAATGAAATGAAAAAAGGAATAAAAAATAACATTTCTTTTTTCAAGCCTTGGATTACAAAAGAGGATAAAAAAGCCGTCATGGATGCTTTAGATAATTCATTATTGACAGATGGTCCAATTCTTAGAGAATTTGAAAACAAATTTGCAAAATTTACGAATGCAAAATATGCCATAGGGGTATCAAATGCCACATCAGCTCTATTTTTGTCTCTAAAAGCACTAGGAATAGGGAAAGGTGATGAAATAATTATTCCAGACATTACATTTGTGGCTACCGCAAACGCAGTACTACAGACTGGAGCCACTCCAATTTTTGCAGATGTGGAGAAAAATTCTATGAATATTTCAACTAAATCAATTATTAAAAATATTACTTCAAAAACTAAAGGAATAATTCCGGTTCATTTTGCAGGGAGAGTTTGTGATATGAAAAATATATCAAAAATTGCAAAAAAAAATAATATTGTAGTAATAGAAGATTGTGCACATGCAATTGGTGCAAGATTAAACAAAAAACATGTTGGTACATTTGGAAATGTGGGTTGTTTTAGTTTCTATCCAACTAAGAATATTACCACAATAGAAGGTGGGATGATAATTACAAATTCAAAAGGAATTAAAGATTATGTAACTAGTGCAAGGAATCATGGATTAACAAAAACTCTAACTCAAAGATATTCTAAGGGAAAGCCATGGGATTATGATATGATGCAATTGGGTTATAATTTTAGATTAGATGAAATAAGATCTGCTTTGGGATTAAGCCAATTAAAAAGAATTAAGAAATTGAATATGTTAAGAAAAAATATCTATGAATATTATAATATGAAATTAAAAAATCTTAATGGAATTATTACACCAGAATCTTCTTCGAAAGGAGATCATGTATTTCATTTATACATAATGAGAGTTGAGAAAAATAATGGAATTTCTAGAGATAAATTGTTTAATGAATTACTAAAATTTGGAATAAAGACTTCTGTTCATTATAAACCACTACACAAATTTTCCACATTGAAGAAATTTTCAAAAAATAAGGATTGGATGAATTCGGAGAAATTATATCATGAAATTATCACACTTCCATTTTATCCAAATATGCCTAAAAAACATCAAGATTACATAATAAATTCAATTACAAAAATAATAAATAATAAATAAGTTAATCTTAAGAAATTTTCAAATATTAATTTTCTAATTCATTAAGAATCAAATTTAGAGAATCAGAAGAAATAGAATGTTTGAAATTATTTTCATCAATATAAATTGAAAAGTTTCCAGTACCAATTTGGGATAAAACATGTTGTACTTCATCCTCATAAATTAAGAAATCATCTCCAGAAAAACAACAAGGATCATTTTTGTTAAATATTTGAAATTGTTTTCTATTTTCACCATCTGATGCCATTACATATTGTTCTAAATAATTTGCAATATTATAGAAATCAAGACTCATTTGTTCATAATCACCAAGATTATGAGGATTGTTTAATCTCAAAAACATTGGAGAGGTACCTGCAACAGGGAAACTTTTTTCTATTCTTGGATCTAATGCAGCATAAACTCCAGTTGTCCAACCACCACCAGATATTCCCATCATGTAATAATGACTAAATGAATAATTTTGATCTAAATAATTCAATGAAGAAGAAATTGGTTCAATGAAAAATTTTAAAGGTGAAAAATTATCAGATTCTAGAAAAATTAAATCATTATGAAGATTCAATCTGAATTTTCCGTATTTCTCTGAATCTATAATAGGTGTTGAATTTTCAGATACAAGGGGCATTGAGAAAACCAATACGGCGTAATTCTTGTTCAAAAGAGATTGAAGGATTTGTTTCTCAGTAGAAATATCTATTGAATGACCATGATGATAGATAACTAACTTTTGGGTTGTATTTTCAGGTAAAAGAAAATAAGCATTTGAAGAGACACCATATTCCATGTCAATAAAAAATTTATCAATATTTTTTAGATTTTTTAAGTCAGAAAATCTTTCATAATGAATATTTTGTTCAATCTTTGTAGGGAGTTTTTTATAAAAAGTATCATTATCTTTAAAAATAAAATAAATTAATTCTTTACGCTTTTCAAAAATATCATTTTGATTTTCAATATCTATTATAGATGAAATATTAAAAGTTGGATTAGAAAATTTTGTGATTTGATTTTCATTTTTATCCATTATTTCATCAAATATAAAATTGAAAACAGCATAAGGAGGAATTTCAAATACACCAACATAAACTCCTAAAGAAAAAGAAATAATGATAGAAACAAACAAAATACTTAGAAAAAATTTCTTATCTAACAATTTTTGAACAATTAAAACTAGAATAAAAAGGAATTGTTAAATTAATCAAGTTGTTTCTCGAACCAATTGAGTTTTAGGTTATAATCATTATTCTCAAAAATTTTTTTGCTAGCATTATTATCAACCCTAATCAAACTAATTATTTTAGTTATTCCAAGTTTCTTTGCTTCAATCTCTAATAATTTTAACATCATACTACCTATACCTTTACCATGATACTCTTTTGACACCATAATATTTACAGCATTATCTAAAATTCTAATATAACCCACAATTTTTTCATCCATTATAGTTATCCATTGATGAAAATTAGGATTTTTTGACTGTGTTTCCATGTAATCGTAATGTTCTTCTTTAGTAAGTGGTTTATCTTGAATATACAAAGAATCTTTATAAAATTCATTACGTAATGATAAGATATAATCCCAATTATCCCTTGCACATTTCCTAAATTTTATTTCCATTTAACTTTCACAATTTTTTGATAATTATATCATTTACTTGATGTTTAAATAAATTCCTTAAAAAATTGGACCAAAGTTTTAACACCTTTATCATTACTGAAATTTTCCATAGCATGTTCTCTTCCTGCATTTGCAATTTGTTGCCATTTTGGGTTTTTAGGATCATTTAAAAATTCTTCAAATTTTTCCTCATAATTATTTTTATTGATGAAAATTGCAGATACACCATCTTTGAAGCCAAGACTATGTCCATAATTTTTATCAGTAATTTCCATAAATGTTAAACATCCAGCTGCTGGAATTTCAAAATATTTTATTGTGTACGTGTCAGTTGTTGCAGCAATGGACGCTGCATATTGATTTAATTTTAAGGGATATTTATCACCAATGAATTCATGTTCTAAGGTTGAAGTGTAATCAACATATGGAAGTTTATTACACATAGTTCGTAGTTTGTAATGTTTCATTGGATCAGAATCACCACGCATTAATTTTTGAAAAATTCTATTAGTCAAGTTTGTTCGTGCAACTGCACCTGAATTTAAGATAGTTTTTGTGATTCTTTCATTAAATGGAGTAACATTATTGTATAATGAAGGTTCTATCCCAAAAAATATGGTTTTAAATTTAAATTTAGAAGGATAATATTTTTGTAAAAAATCGGTTTGCCAAGGTCCAAAATAACCATCAATTTTTAATTTATCATGATATTTTCCAACATCATGTGTTAATGCAGCCCAGGGATCAGCAACTTTAGATATTACAGGGATATTTGTTTTTTCGATTCCAATTAATTCATCAGGGACACAAAGTTGTCCAGTATTAAAAGCCTCATAAAGTAAAATTATATCTGTTTTCCCCTTTAGTTTTTCAACATCATATTTTTCATTTACTTGTACATAATTTACATCAAGTTCATTATTTCTTTCAAGTGCTTTGAAAAAAAAATGATAAAAATATGTGTAAAAATTTTTTTGGGTTAATGCAAGACAATTTCTATAAACAAATGAAACTTTAATTTTTTTATCCAACATCAATATGTTTTAAAAAATATATTTAAAAATTTTTATTATTTCAGAGTTTTTTTAGTCATGTAATCTTTAACGTTTACTTTTACTTCAGATATTCTTTTAATTTCTTCATCAGATAATTTTTGATCAAGTGATAGTTTCGTTAAAAGATCTAAAATTTCAATATATAATGGTAAAGTGATTTCAGTTGTTTTAATTAATCTATGAAAATGGGGATTTGCTTCTACTCCAATATCAGCTTCTGCTTTAAAAGATCCAGATTTTTTAAAATGAACATATCCTACAGCTGTAAGAGTGGGAATAATGACTAATGTGGCCATAATCACATAAGATAAAAAAGTTGGAAATACTTCTTTAAGAATAGGTACTTCTTCAATTGCAAGATAATATGTAAGAGTCAATGTATTCACAGCGCCTAAAATAAAAGCAAAATATGTACTCCAGCCAGTTCTAAAATAGAACCATGAACGAAAAATCAATCGTTTTTTCATATATTTTTTTCTTGTGATTTAATATATCAATAGTTACATCATAATGAATTACAAAAAAGTAATTTTTTTCTAGCTAAATTTTGGAATAAATTCAAGTTTTCCATTGATAGCCATTCATGAAACCTAAATCAAATTCAGACCACCATTTTCTATTATTAATATACCAAGAAATTGTTTCTTCAAGACCGTATTCAAAATCAATTCGAGGTTTCCATCCCAAAGATTGTCTTAATTTAGATGAATCCATACTGTAACGATCATCATGTCCAGGTCTATTTTCTGCAAATTCATAACTGTCTGAAGATTTACCCATTATTGACAAGATTTTTTGGACAATAGTAAATACATCCAATTCATTTTTTGCAGAGATGTTATAATATTCTCCACTTTTCCCATCATGAATGATTTTAGTAATAGCATTACAATGATCTTCAACGTGAATCCAATCTCTTACTCCTTTGCCATTATTATATACAGGAATTTTTTTATTTTTGTCTGCTAAAATGATAGTTTTTGGAATTAACTTTTCTGGATGCTGTAATGGTCCATAATTATTAGTACATCTAGTAATTACTGCATTAATACCATAAGTAATGATATAAGAATTAACTAATAATTCTGCAGAAGCTTTAGAAGAAGAATACGGACTAGATGGATTTAATTTATAATCTTCAACAGCACTTCCAGATATCAAGTTACCAAAAACTTCATCAGTAGAAATTTGTATTAGTCTTTTTGTTTTATAATTTTTTAATATTTCAAGAATTGTAAAAGTTCCCATAATATTTGAATCAACAAATGGACGAGCATTTGCAATACTTCTATCAACATGAGATTCAGCTGCAAAATTTACTATATGATCAGATTGGGATATCAATTTTTCCATTAGATTAGAATCAGTGATATTTCCTTTAACAAATTTATAATTTTCATTATTTTGAATATTTTGAAGGCTTAAATGATTTGAGCCAGATAATTCATCATCAATGTTAATTATTTCATATTGGGGGTAATTTTTTAACATTTGTAAAATAAAATTACTTCCAATAAATCCTAAACCACCAGTAACTAAAAGTTTCATAAAAAATTAAATTTATACACATTATTAAATTATGATTACCAAATAATCAAAAAACTTGTGAAAAATCATAATAAGAATTATTCAGAATTTTATATGGTAAAACAACGTAATTGGATAATGAAAGGAAAAACGGCATTATCAGTTTGTTTTGCAATAATTTTTACATTTTCTTTATTTCTTTTATTTCAAAATCAGTTTCCAGATACAACATCTGAAATGAAGAATCATGAATTTTTTGATAAAGAATTTAATGAAAATGAAAAAATTTTCTTAATAGGCTCTAGTCATGTGGGTTATCTAAATTCCACACATATTGTTCAAAAAATTTCAAATTTCAATTCAAAATTTGAAGTATATAATTTAGCATACGATACAGATAATCCTGAAATTAGAAGTAAATCTATTGAGAAAATTATTTCTTTAAATCCAAAAATAATTTTTTATGGAATTTCTTATCGTGATTTTGAAACAAATGTGGAACAAGAATTTTCATTGCCAAACACTAAGGATTTTATTGGATCATTTTATGAAGTTGATAAAATAAATCCAAGACTAATAACTTTTAAGGCAATAAAAAGTATTTTAGATTATTCTAACATATTTCCAAACTCAAGTCAAAAAATTACTTTTATCAATACACCATTCATAACTCCAAGCATATCCACTACAATTATTCCAAATGATAATGAATTAGAAAAAGAAATTACAAAAATTATATCTCAAAAGAATTTTCACCACATTGACCTACAAGGAAATAACATAAAAAAATTTATTGAGATAATAGAAAAATTAGAAAAAAAAGGAATTACACTTGTAGTATATCTAACTCCTTTACATCCTAAATATATAGAACAAATTTCAAATGATGAAAAAAAGAAATTCAAGTTAATAATATCAAAAATTAATGAACATTATGAAATAAAAATATATGATTTCATAAATAATTACGCTGAACAAAATATTTGGTTAAACCTTAGTCATATTTCAATTAATGAAAAATCTATAATCTATAGTGACGATATTGCAAATATGATAATATCTGAGTTGGATGAATAATGTTATTCAGTTCTATTGATTTTTTAATTTTCTTCATTCTTATTCTTGCATTAATATCAGTAATAAAATATCGTAAATTTCAACATGTTTTTTTATTAATTGCTAGTTATTTTTTCTTTTATTATACTAGTAACTATCTTGTAATTTTACTAATCTATTCAACATTAATGGATTATTTTATAGGAAAAGAGATTTGGAAAACAGAAAACATTCGAAATAAAAAAATTCTATTAATTTTGAGCCTAATTGGTAATTTAGGATTATTAGGATTTTTCAAATATGCAGATTTTGCAATATTACAATTCAACATATTAGGAGAATCATTTAATCTAAATTCTGAAATTCCATTTCTTAATTTAGCATTACCAATAGGAATTTCATTTTACACATTCCAAACAATTAGTTATACAGTAGATATCTATCGTGGAAAGTTAAAACCATCTAATACTCTGAAAGAATTTGCACTTTTTGTGGCATTCTTCCCACAATTAGTTGCAGGACCAATAGTTCGTGCATCAGAATTCTTACCCCAATTACGAGAAAAAATTCAAGAATATGAAACCAGTGGAAAAATTAGACAAATCATTATTCACAATTCTAATTTGAAATTAGGAATTACATTAATGACTTTTGGATTTTTCAAAAAAATGTTTTTTGCAGATAATATAGCTCCGTTGGTAAATGAAATTTTTGCTAATCCTACAAATTTTGATTCATTTGTAATAATTCTAGGAACCATAGCATTTGGCATTCAAATTTATGGTGATTTTTCAGGATATACAGATATTGCAATTGGTGCAGCATTGATTTTAGGATTTAAACTTCCAATTAATTTTAACAAACCATACTTTGCAATATCGCCATCAGACTTTTGGAGGAGATGGCATATTTCACTTTCTTCATGGTTAAGGGATTATCTATACATACCATTAGGAGGAAATAAAAAATCTAATGCAAGAACATATGCAAATTTGACAACTGTGATGTTTCTTGGAGGATTATGGCATGGAGCATCTTGGAATTTTGTGATATGGGGATTGTTACATGGAGTGTACCTTGCAGTACACAAAATAATTGGTGATAAATTTCCGGGATTAAAAGAAAATGAATTTTTAAAAAGTAGATCTGGAAAGATTGTTTCAATATTTGTTACTCAATACTTTGTGTTTCTAGCATGGATTGCATTTAGAGTTCAAGATACTGATGATATATTATATAGTATGAAGAAATTTATTTTTATTGATTTTAACACTGATGAAATATTGCCAATTATTTTACAACATAAAATTCCATTTAGTCTGATTATTTTATTTCTAGTAATTAATTATATCATATATAAAAATCCAAATTTTCTTTCTCGTGTTGCAAATATGAAATTAAGGTATTGGACATTATCACTTATATTAATTTTTTCAAGTATACTATTTTTGTATGATGGAAATTCTGAAGATTTTATTTACTTTAGATTCTAAATAAATTGAAAAATATATGAATGTAAATATTCATTTTTATAATATAGTTTAAGATATTTCATATTGATTGATACAGCTGTTATTCCTGTTGCAGGATTAGGAACAAGATTACTCACATTAACAAAAGATAATCCAAAGGAAATGGTTCCAATTTTTTCAAAATCATTTAATGAAATTACATTAAGACCACTTATTGAACACATTTTTTTACAATTATTTGATTCAGGAATAAGAAATTTTTATTTTATAGTTGGAAAGAAAAAACGATCAATAGAAGATCATTTTACACCAGAAAGAGATTTTCAAAATTATTTAAAAAAGGGGGATAAAAATTATCATAATTTATTAGAGGATTTTTTTAAAAAAATTGAAAAATCCAATATTGTGTGGATCAATCAAAATTCACCACGTGGGTTTGGAGCAGCTATTCTAAATGTGAAAAAAATTGTAGGCACGAAACCATTTTTGGTACATGCTGGTGATGCATATGTTAGAGGTAATTCAAAACATATTCAAAAATTAATACAAGAATATGATTCAAATAAATCAGATGTCATTTTTTATTTGAAAGATGTTAAAAATCCTAAAGCATATGGAGTTGCATCTATATCTAAAAAAAGATTAAAAGTATTTCAAGTAAACAACGTAGAAGAAAAACCACAAAATCCTAAAAGTCATAATGCAATAATGCCAATTTATATTTTTGATCAAAAAATATTTGATGCTCTTAGTAAAACTAAACAAGGTATAGGTAAAGAATTACAGCTAACAGATGCAATTCAAAAAATGATTAAAAGTAAAAATAAAGTCCACGCAATTAAATTTTCCAAGATTGATGATTGTATAGATATCGGAACTCCAGAAAATTATTTTCATGCAATTTCTATTTCTTATAAAGATAGTAAAAAACTGGAAAATAAAGAACAAAAATAGATATTTTAATATTTTAACTGATTAAAGATTAAACATGAAATGTATTTCTTGTGATTCAGAAAAATTTTTAGAATATTCAAAAGAATCATCCCTAAATATTCCTGTTTTTCAATGTAATAATTGTAAATTAATTGTAACTGGTAAAACAAAAGAAGAGGTGAATAAAGCAATTTCATCTATTTATTCAAATGAATTTTGGGATAAACAAAAAAAAGAACATGGAAACATAAATGACAAATTTACAGATGTTATTTCAAGAGGAAAACAAAGAGATTTTATCTCACAATACAAATTTTGTGAGTCATTTTTTCAAAATAAAAAATCAATTTTAGAAGTAGGTTCAGGAACTGGACATGCAACATATTGGTTAGATAAGAAAGGATTCCAAGTTACAGGGATTGAACCAGATTTGCAAAATGTTTCATCAATCAATTCCAAATTAAAAAACAGCAATATCATTCATTGTTTTATTGATGATTTTACTAAAACGGATGAATATGAAATAATTTGGATGTCACATGTGTTTGAGCATTTGTCAGAACCAGACAAATTTTTGGAAAAAATTAAGAAAAATATGTCAAAAGAAAGTATTTTCTTTATAGAAATTCCAAATTGTGAACATGCACCTACATTGAAAGATTCAGTTTTTAGAAGTCCACATGTATTTCATTTTACTAAAAAAACTATCATTAAACTTTGTAAGAAACATGATTTTGAAATAATTTCATGTAAAATTTTTAGACCAGCAACAAAAGTTGAGGGGATTTTCAATAAATTATTTAAAAACATTACAAAAATTTTTCCATATTATCCAAGAATTGAATGTGATGTTAAACAAGGAAGAGATCTAAGAATTTTGCTAAGGAAAAAAATTGATTAGAGTCATAATCAATTATTTTTTTCCGGTTACACTAATCCCACTTTCAATTTCTTTAAAATGAGTAGTTTTGATTTTTGTATCTTTAAACCATTTTTTCACTTCTGAAGAAGTGTGTCTAAATGCAAACTTTGGATAGTACCAATCAAAATTCACACCAATACTTCTTTCCAAATTGTTAGATGGATCCCAAAAACATTTGAGAAAATGCCAATAAATAAAACGCTGAATATCATATGTTCCTTTTTTAATTCCTAACAAAGGAATATCTTTAGGAATTGAAATTTTTTTATTAATTTTCAACAGATTTTTTCCTAATATTGACATATCTTTTGAAAATGCTATACATTCCTTAACAGACATGTTTACAGTTGTTTTACGAATAAAATCATCAGCAAATTCTCTCATTGGTGCTTTTTTATTATAAACGTAAATTGAAATATGTGAATTTTTTTTTAGGAATTTTGTTAAATAAGTAAAAGATGTTTTAGTGTTATCAGTATGATGTAAAACTTGATCTGATAAAATGAAATCAAAAAATTTTTTCTTGAATGGTAAATTTCTCAAATCAGCTTGAAGAAAATGTAAGTTTGATTTTTTTCCATATTTTTTATAAGCAAACTCAATACTATCACTAGCATCTATTGCAAAAACTGTAGATTTTGGATTAGAAGATAATAATTTTGCAGTGTTACCAACCCCAGTTCCAGCTTCTAAAATGAGTTTTTTTGGTTTTAAAAAATTTTTGAAATTTGTCATTGTATTCCATCCAAATCTCTCAAAAAACCATTTTTGTTGAAATGATGTCCATTCTTTTGCTTGATGATTTTTATGATTTAGTTTCCATTTTGCAGAAAAAGCATCTTCCGTTTTAACAAAATCTTTTTTTGTGTCAGTAACAAATCTTGGAATACCATTTTTAATATGAAATTTATGGTTATTTGGACATTTTAAGATACCAGTTTGAATTTCTAATTTAGAGGATTTCAAACTTTTTAAAGTTAAATTTTTGCTACATTTTGGACATATCAGATAATCTATTAAATTTGATTTCAATTTTAGATATACCAATTAGTGGTTAAATAAAAACATAATCAATTAAAATTTAAAAATTTTTGTGCTTAAAATTTCTAAGAAAACTATAATATGAAAAGTTTTGAAATAATTTCAATGGTGATTAAATTATTGATTGGTGGTGCACCATCAAAATTTTTTCATTTAAAGGAATTTGTAAATGCTTTATCAAAAATTGATATTGATGCTAAATTAGTTACAGATACTGATATCAAAGATGGGTTTCCAAGTAGAAAAATTTCAAATTGGTTCCAAACTAGAAAAAAATTTCAGGCGTTAGTGTCAGATTTTAAACCAGATTTAGTATTAATTGACAGACCATCTCATTTTGGATTAGCAGTAATTAAAGAAGGATTGCCATTACTAATTCAGTTAAGGGGAGATTATTGGTCAGAAATTCAATGGGCTAGGGAAACAATGAAGGGACCAGTAAAACGTGCTACAATTGAATTAAAGAAAAAAATTGCAGATAAATGTTTTAAAGATGCAACGGCAATTATCCCACTTTGTAAATATTTAGATAAAGTGATAGATATTCACTATAACCAAAAAAATACTCATATTCTTCAAAGTGGAATTACATCATCCAGATGGTTTCCTGCAAAGGGTATGAAACTAAAACATCCATGTATTGGGTTACTTCAAGGTGCAACAATTTGGGGTAAAACTAGAGAGATGTTAGTTTTGGAAAAAGTTTTGGAAAAATTTCCAAACATTACATTCTATTGGGTTGGAGATGGACCATACAAAAATGAAATTTTGACAAAATTAAATAAATTCAAAAATTTTGAATGGTTAGGTGCACTAGATTATCCTGAAAAAGTTAGAGAATATCTAACTGAAATTGATGTTTATGCTTTAATCAGTGGAATTGACATGTCTCCACTTACTCTTCAAGAAGCTCAATTGATGCAAAAACCAGTTATTGCAACAAGAGTTGGAGGTATTCCAGAATTAATGATCGATGGGAAAACAGGATTTTTAGTAAAACAAGGAAATCATGAAGATTTAATTCAAAAAATTCAGTTATTGTTTAATGACCAATCTTTGTGTAAAAATATGGGAATTTCTGGAAAAAAGTTTGTAGAAGAAAATTTCTCTTGGGAAAATATTGCAAACCAATTTAAGATTATAGCAAATCAATATGTAAATTAGATAGAAAGTTTTTCATCAGGTTTCATATCTTTGGAAATAAATATTCTATACCATATTTCAAGAGCAAGAATTCCTAAAAATTTATTCACATACTTTACATCAAGATTTTCTTTATCAATATGAGTAATTATCCAGTCATTATTTATCCAACCTTCTTTAACAATATGAGAATTAGAAAGAAAAGATTTGCAAATTTTTTGACCATAATTTTTCCAAAGATTAATTGTGTTTACACTAAATCCCAGTTTTTGATCTGAAACTAGATGAGAAATATTTAATTGATCTAGAATATTTCTTAGAGGTAATTTTCCAAGATTAAATTCTTTATCATATTTTTGTGAATTTGGAATATGAGATGCAACTTGAATAATTTCTTTAGAAAGTAAAGGAGTAATTGGATTTAAGTTAAATTCTTTATTTATAGTTCCATTAACTATTGAAAAATTATAAAGTAATTTTCCATTATAATCTGCAAGAAAAACTTGATCAATTAAATCAAGTGTATTATCAAAATAAGGAGTAAGTTTTTCATAAATTTTGTTCCATGAAAAAGGAATTTTCTTTCCAAATAATTTTTCTTGATCTGGAACTGTATCTCTTTCATGACATTGCAAATATGATTGAATTTTTTTATTAACATTAGATTTCGAATTTACCAATGACAAATATTTTTGATATCGAAATGTATAGCCTCCAAATAATTCATCACCACCATCACCTGATGCCAAAAATTCTGATGATTTTTTTGTATTCTTTGCAACATAGTACCAATGTAGATCCCAAAAGGGTAATTTTGTAATACTAATACTTTTAGGTAATTCTTCCAAATAATTTTCTAATTCAATTATTGAATGTTCAATTCCAAAATGTTTAGCAATTTTTCCTGCTTGAATTGTTTCATCAACACTATTTGCAAATTTTATAGAATATCCATGAATGTGTAATTTAGGATGAGTTTTTTTTAGTAATGATAATACCAAAGTAGAATCTATACCACCACTCAATGCAATTGCAACTGTTTTTGAATCATCAATGACTAAATTATTTATGGATTTTTCAAGTAAAGAGATAATTACTTTTTCAGAAATTGGATCAAATTTTTGAAAATCTTTTGGAGTTAATTCGGTTAAAGGAGTTTTTTGCTCAAAATCATATCTAAGTGTAAGAAGATTTTGAATACTAGAATTAGATAAATTATAATTTTTAACTTCCACGTCCTAATCCTCGAAAAATCAATCCTGTCTTTTTTGCAATTGATGGATCAATTATTCCACGGGTATCAACCAAAATATTATTTTTTAATTTGGATGAAAATAATGATGGTTTAATATCTAAAAATTCTTTATGTGCAGTAATGATTAAAGCTGCATCAGATTCAGAAAGAGCGTTATTCAAATTTTCTTCAATTTGAATTCCATAAATTTGCTCTGAAGTAAAATAAGGATCAAATATCTTAACATTGACTCCCAATGAAATTAATTTATTAATAATATGTTCTGCAGGAGAAAGTTGAACATCTTTAACATTGGGTTTGTAAGAAATACCTAAAATCAAAATTGTACTACCGTCAATATTCAAGTTTGATTCTGTAAAACAAGTTTGAATTAATTCAATTACATGTTGAGGCATGCTTTCATTGATTTCTCTACTAGTTTTGATCATCTGAAGTGAATCAATACCAGCATTTTTACCTGAATTAAGGATTTGATATGAATTTACAGGTAAACATGGTCCACCTACACCAGCGCCGGGATAATGAACTTGAAAATTATATTTTGATTGAGCAGCTTTTAGGACAGTCATTGTATCTATTCCTAATTTTTCAAACAAAAGGGATAATTCATTTACAAAAGCTATGTTTACATCACGAAAAACATTTGTAGTTAATTTTACTGCATTAGCAGTTTTACAATTTGGCATATGAATTAATTCAACTGGAAATACATGGTGATAAATTTCATGAATTAAATTAGTTATATTTTCATTAATTCCAGCAACCAATCTAGGAAGTTTTGTAAAATCTACCATTATTTCGCCAGGATTTGCAGTTTCAGGGCAAACACCAATAGCAAAATTTTTCTCAACTCTTAATCTGTTTTGAGACCCTTCTATTAATGGAATCAATTCATTTTCAACAAAACCAGGTTCTATAGTACTTTCAACAATCACAAGTGAACCTTCAGTTAAATTTTCAGATAACTGTTTTGCAACAGAACGTAATGCAGAATAATCAGGAATATTATTTTCATCCATCGGAGTAGGCAAAGATAATAAAATAACATCTGCTTTTGAAACAGATTCATTGATATCAGTAGTAACTGAAAAAATTTTTTCCTTAATTACTTTATCAAAAATTATATCATATTCTGGTTCATCTTTTAAAGGATAAATTCCTGAATTGATATTTTTTATTAATTCAGAATTAATATCCAATCCAATTGTATTTAATCCTGAATTTGCAAAAGACAAAGCTGTAGGTAAACCAATTCTACCAATTCCTACAACACAGATAGTTATTGAATTAGAAATTAAGGAATTTTTTAATTCTTGAGGATTCATGTCTATAATTTTTTTAATCATCTTTCACCTTTTGTTGATTTGGAGTTATCTAAATATTGCAAATTTTTGTGCCTTATTTAATTTTGTTAACATATTCCAAGATTTAAAGAGATGTGATTTTAACATATTCTATGAGATATGTAGTTACTGGAGGGGCAGGATTTATTGGAAGTAATATTGTAAAATTATTAGTAAAAAATGATCACGAAGTAGATATCATAGATAATCTACATACGGGTAATAAGAATAAAATCAAAGAAGTTATTGATAAAGTAAATTTTTTCAAAATTGATATTAGAGATAAAAATAGTTTAGAAGAAATTATAAAAAAATCAAATGGAGTATTTCATGAAGCTGCATTAACTGCAGTACCAGAATCATTTGAAAAACCACAAGAATATCATGATGTAAATGTCATAGGAACAAAAAATATCTTTGAGATTGCAAAAAAAGAAAATATTCGGGTAGTATATGCTAGTAGTTCCAGCATATACGGAAATGCAAAAAATATTCCCATCAAAGAAAATGCAGATAGAAAACCAATCAATCCCTATGGTCAAACAAAATTGGATGATGAATTTCTTGCAGAAGAATTTTCAAAAAATGGGTTATCAGTTATTGGTTTGCGATACTTCAACGTTTATGGAATTGGACAAACTGGATCTTATGCAGGAGTAATTACAAAGTTTCTTGAAAATATCAAAAATCAAAAATCATTTACAATTAATGGTAATGGAAATCAAATTAGAGATTTTATACATGTCAATGATATCGCAAAAGTAAATCTTGTTGCAATGGAAAACAAAATCAAAAATGGATTTTTTAATATAGGTACAGAAATTCCTACATCAATTAATAATTTAGCTAAATTAATGGTAGAGATTTCTAATCATAAATATAAAACAATATTGGGTCCTGAACTTGAAGGAGATGTGAAAATCAGTCAAGCAGATATGAATTCTACTAACAAAGTTTTCAATTGGACTCATAAAATAAATTTACTGAATGGATTAAGAGATTTAATTAATAATTATTTGTCTTTAAACTCATAGAAGGGAATTATAAAGTTCAAGATATTGTTTTCCAATATTTTTCCAATCATATTTTTTTACATTTTCATATGATAAATCAGATAATTTATTTCGGAATAATTTATCAGATGTTAATTTAATTATTTTTTCACAAAACATTTCATGATTTGTGGGTTCTACTAAAATTCCTGATTCTTGATCTTGAATTAATTCTAAATTACCACCTACATTTGATGCAATAATAGCTGTTTTACATGCCATTGATTCAAGAATTGTTGTACTAATTCCCTCTGAAAACGAAGGTTGGATTAATACATCTGAACCTTTAATCAATGAAATTGTTTGTTGGTGATTCTTTGAACCCAAATAATGAACATTATTTTGAGATGATTCAAGTTTTTTAACATTTTCTACTTCAGGACCATTTCCAATAATTATTAGATGTATATCATCTGGAAGTATCTTACATATCTCAATTAATGTTTTAATTCCTTTTTCTCTAGATAATCTACCTGCAAATATTACTTGTTTTTCATATTTTCTGTCTTCATCAAAAGACAAAGATGAAATATCAATGGCGTTAGGAATTTGAATTACTTTATGTCCTAAAGATGTGTAATAATCATATGATTCTTTAGAGATCACTGTAATCATATCAGCCCAAGACAATGCATCTTTTTCATATTTTTTTGAAATATTTCCAGTAATTTTACCATGCAATTGATCAATTTGTTCAGAAAATATTCCATGGATAGTAAGAATTTTTTTTCCGGATGAATTTTTCATTGCTAATGCTGAGGGAATATTATGAGCATGAGCAATGTCAAAATTTTTTTTAAATTTAGTTTTTAAAAAAGAAGATATCATAAAACTTGGATTTTTTAATCCTTTAATTGGAATTGTAAATGTATTTTCTGAGGAAATAATTTCTACAGTGTTATCATTTTTTTCTAAGAAATTTTCTAAATTTTTAACATGTTGTGCAATTCCACCAATACCAGATTGTGTTGGAGAAATAAGTAAAATTTTCATATTAAAAATTGAATTTAGAACTTTTAAGGTCTTGGATTAGAAAATTCTCTCACATTGTTGCTTGTGCTGCATCATGGAACATTTGACTCTTAGCACAACCAGCAGCCAATTCATCACCAGCACCACGTCTCATTAGTCCACGGTATAGACAATCTTCTAGTTTGACATCTTCTCTTTGCTCCCATTCCTCAACAGTGACTGAGAATTTCTTTTGAATTCTGTCTCTATACCATTCAGGAATTACATTAAATGCACAAAATGGAACTATTCTAAGGTCTGGAGTAACATAGTGAATATCACATCTTTGTAATCTTTCCAAATCTTCATTGTATTTGTCTTGAAAGTGCATCATTCCTAAGAATAACCCCTTTACATGCCATGAGCCAACTGAATCAAATGATCTCTTCATGAGAATATTTCCAAACATCTTTGCCAAATCTAATCCTGCTGGTTGTTTTTTAGAATCAACAAATCCTTTGAGTTTTCTTACGACTTCAAGCATTGTAAAGTACTTGTTTTTACCAGAACGAATTTCTTCTGCTTTATCTTCAAATAATTCAAGCATTCCTTGAATATCACAGAATTTGGTTAATGGAACAAACTTCTTTGTATCTGCATCCTCAAAGATGTAAGTTCCTGCACCACATGCAAAGTGAATAGATAATTCATATTTTGGTTTACTAGAAAATGCTTCAATTACATTTGTTAATGGCATGCAACTAGGAACTGGGAACCAATCATCAACAGTCACATCACCATTTGTTTGCTCTTCGATTCTTTGGATACAATCAGGAACTGTAATTCTATATTTTTCACGTTCAGATTTACCCATTCTTCCAGTTAATGATACAGGTTGAAAGTTTACAGCATGAACTACATCCATATTCTTTTGAGCATATCTGATAATTCCACCCAATTCATGATCATTAATTGATTTAATCACAGTTGGAACAAATACTACAGTAGTACCAGTTTTTCTACAACTATCAAGTGCATACGGAATTTCCCAGTGATTCTTTGGATTAGTTCTTGCAGTTACACCATCAAATGAAAGATACAAGTTGTTACAACCAGCAAGTCTTACTTCACGTGCAGCCTCTGGATCCATTGCATGTCTAATTCCATTGGTGTTCATCTGAATATGATCAACACCTTCTTCTTTCATAATTTTGATAACATCAGCAATATCTTC
>Ga0233434_1001647_pt1 | contig 21257 bp, 20 predicted proteins | sample SI_122_August201_4_FD_182738 | JGI IMG/M metagenome (GOLD analysis project Ga0233434, IMG submission 182738) | Seawater microbial communities from Saanich Inlet, British Columbia, Canada - SI_122_August2016_120_MG | ecosystem: Environmental > Aquatic > Marine > Inlet | place: Canada: British... | reverse complement strand
GCAACATCGTAAGTCCAAACACCGGCGCTGGTGATACTCAAACTGCCCAGGGCGCCGCTGCTCGCGGTAATACCCGTGGTCTGGAAACTGGCCTCACCCGCATCCGCATCGGTGATGGTCAGGGTACCGGTATCGGTCAGCGTTGGCGTCGCCGCATCTTCGGTCACCGCGCCGCTGTTATCCCCGCCGATCACCGCCGCATCGCTCACCGGCGTAACAGTAATATCCAACGTATTGCTCTGACTGGTATTCGTGGTGTAAGTCGCCTGCGGCACAGTGCCGTTCCAGTTCGCAACTGGAGTGAAGGTGTAGGCGCCGCTAGCCAGAATTTGCAGCGTGCCTTTACCTGTAATGGTGACAGTATCACCGGCAGTGTGCGTACCCGCCACACCCGAAATAGTAAAGGTCGACACACTGGTATTGTCCGCCTCATCATTCGTCAACACATTGCCGGTCGCATTGTTATCTTCGGCAACGCTCGTGCTATCCGCCGCGGTATCAGTATTCACCGGCGTAACAGTAATAGTGGCAGTGGCCGCACTGGCATCCACCGCACCGCTGTTGTCCTTGGCGGCATAGTCAAACGTAGTGGAGCCATTCCAATCGGCATTGGGTTTGAAATACAAGGTAAGCGAATTGCTACTCGCGGCATAATCGGTGCTGGTGACGGCCACAGTGGTCAAACCCGAGTCTGTATAGAGGGTGCCATTGGCCGGTAAACCGCTCAGGCGAAAATGCGCAACCGAGCCATCGCTATCGCTGCCACTGAGAGTGATGGAAATAGAGCTGGCATCTTCCGCGCCACTGGCGCTGACCGCATCGGTGGTGGGCGCGAGATTAATACCCACCGTAAAATGAGCGACGGGGCTAACAAATTGATCAGTGGTGACAGTAACATCAAAAATACGGTCGCCGCTGGTGGGGGATACCGCCGCGTTGTCATATTGCAAGGCGTCCACCAGGGCCTCGGTTTCGGCCTTGGTCAACACACCATCACCACCACTCTCGGTAATGGTCAAGGTACGCTCACCACCATCAACCGTCCCACTGACGGCATAAGCCTTACCACCAACAGTGGCAGTTGCACTATAACCAGCAGAAAAGTCCAACGCCGTCGTCAGGTCACCCAGTACCAACTTCTCGGAACTGCCGTCGACTATTTCACTGCTGCTAACACTGACGTTGAGATTTTGAAAACTGTCGCCGGTGGAATCGATATTGACAGCGCCGCTGCCGTCGGCGCTAAAAGAGACTGCAGAGCCGGAAAAAGGCTCCGCATTGTTGTAACCGGAGGCATTGCTATTGGTGGCGTCCAAGTCCAGCGTCGGTGCCGAGACGGTGGTTGTCGAACCATCCCATGGATCACCCACGCCGAAATCCAGGTAGAAATACGCGAATGTGCCCTTGGAGCCCATGCTGATGCGGAAAGTGCTGAGGGAGTCGTATTTCACCTCAACGCGATAACCGTCCTCGGTTAGATTGCTTTGAGCCCCATCGTTATTTTCGAAGCGGGTTAAGCCCGTCGTTGAGTTGTAGGAATAGCTCACACTCGTACCGGTCGACAAGGTGGTGCTGCTAAAGCCCCCAAATTCCTGAAACTGCGAACCTGTGCTACCAGAGGGGAAGGCATCTAGATCATAGCTGTGCACCCTTACATTCTGTAATGTGACAGCCGTTCCCGTATTAGTGAGGTCATCGTAAGTACCTCCCTCAATAAACTCTATCTGAAAGACAGCGTACCCGGCCGGACTGTCTGTGCCGTCAAAGACAAACTGCGGCGAGAAAAAGCCCGTTTCATTACCGGCACTGGAGCCGGAACTATCGGTGCTGTCGAAGGTGGACATCGAACCACCGACGATAGTTTCGGTGCGGACAATGGCATCGATTTGTTGTCCGCCAATGGTGATCACATTATCGTAGAGCACAACATCGCCAGCGTTTGTACCATCGCCAACTTTATTAGTGGCACTACTAAAATTCATGTCCTGGTAGTTTGCATCGTATTCCGCAAGTAACGTCGCATAATTTTCCTGCGCTTCTACAGAAACCGCTGACGCAGCTTCCACGCTACCGGTTTGAGACTCCAAGTCCCAATCTCCACCCAACGCTGCGGCACCGGTCAAATCCACGGACGCCGCCACATCAGCGCCGGTGAGCTGCGCCAGGCTATCGACAAAACTCTCACCAGCATCGCCGGCGGCCACATCACAGCCGTAAATCAAGATATCGCCGGCTTCGGTCAGGGCACTGCCCCAGACCTGCAGGTCGTCGCCAAACTGGTCGAGGTTATCGGCGGACAACACCTGGTCGCCGAGGGTGACCTGGCCACTGTCGCCATGGGAAAGAATATGAATGGCATCTATGTCGGAGCGCCCGGCTAGGGCCTCACTGATTTGCTCCACGCCGTTACGGCTTGGGTCGAGCAGAACCACTTCTTTGTCAGCACTGATACCGTCGATCAGGGTCTGAACATCGTCCACACCGCCGTCGATAAACACGATTTCGGTGCGCGGCGCTTCTGGCAGCTGGTGGGCGGCGAGTGCGCTCAGCAGTTCATCGGTGAGCCGTTGACTGATGCCAACCGGCAACGAGCTGTCGTCTGCCGTTTCTTGTTCAACGACCGCTTCCGTAGCGGCATCGGCGGTGACCAGAGCGGCGCCGTCGAGCATAATGCGCGGTTCCAGTGCCAGGATCGTTTGTGGGGTGGCCAGAGCCTGCTCGGCACGCGGGGACGCAGCAGTGCCTGAGAGTCCTTTCAAATTGTCCATAAAGAGTTCCTACCGATAATCCTGATTGTGCCAGTGGCTAGCCTGTGCGGTTAAAACAGCTAGTGCCCAGAGCAGCGCGAGCAACCATTTTTTATAACGGAGTCACAAAAACTCGACACTCTCTTATACTACAGAGACGTGGCTGTACCAACGTTTTTTTGTATCGGAGTGCCGGCAGGTCTATATCCACAACGCCAGCCGCAAAAGAACTAATGCGATAGTTTTAGGCGTCGTCACCGCGTAGGCTGATAGTGGTGCGAAATGAGGGGGGAGGTTTACAGCCGAATACAGAGAGTTCATGGATGATTACAAGAATATGGACGGCGATAGACGATTGAAAGCATCACATGGCGTCATCGCTATGGGTAACATGGTCGATACCCTACTTAAGCTGCGTAAGTCCGGGTTAGAAACGGACGATACCCCGTCGATGTTGATCGGCGTCGTTAGTACGCCGGGCGGTAATGCATTTTGAGTAAAGATGGATGCGGCGGGATTCTGGGGAGAGGATCTGCGCTTTGCGGTGAACAATGCCATCGACAAAGAGCGCCCCAGCCTAATCCCACGCTCTCTTTTCTTAACCCAGATACGCCCTAAGGACTTTGGCTACAAAATGCATGAACCTGAAGGACAAGGACCTGGATCCGGGTGAACTCGCCAACCTCAATCGGCTTTATTGCGACTAGGCAGCGATGATATTCTCGGGCGCTGAATACGCCATACCATGAGCCTCGCTGACCTGCAGGTTGGTGACCTTTCCCTGGTATACATTCAAACCATGCCGTAGGTGTGGATCTACCCGCATCGCTGCTTCTGCACCCTTGTCAGCCAGTAGCAAAACAAATGGCAAGGTTGCGTTGTTCAGTGCAGCCGCTGAAGTTCTTGCAACTGCACCAGGCATATTCGCAACACAATAATGAACAACGCCATCGACAATATAAGTTGGCGCAGCGTGAGTCGTTGGTTTCGACGTTTCAAAGCATCCACCCTGGTCAATCGCAACATCAACCAAAACCGAGCCCTTTTTCATCTGCGAAACCATCTCGCGGGTGACCAGTTTTGGCGCCGAAGCGCCGGGCACCAGGACTGCGCCTATAACAAGGTCTGCCGTCAGTGTTTCTTCAATAATCGCATCCTGTGTCGCATACAACGTCTGTACCTGGTGGCCAAACCGGGCATCCAGATGACGCAGAACATCCAGGGATTTATCAATAATTGTAACGCTGGCACCCAGACCAACAGCCATCTGCGCAGCATTTTGACCTACAACACCACCGCCAAGGATGACAACTCGCCCCTGGTGTGTGCCAGGAACACCACCTAAGAGAATTCCGCTACCACCGTGGGATTTTTCAAGACACAAGGCCCCTGCCTGGACGGACATTCGTCCGGCAACCTCGGACATTGGCGCCAGTAAAGGTAATCGGCCTTGGGCATCAGTGACCGTTTCGTAGGCGATACAGGTTGCACCACTATCCAGCAGGCCTTGGGTTTGTGGCAGATCCGGCGCCAGGTGCAGATAGGTAAACAATGTTTGCGATTCGCGCAATTGCTGACGTTCAACTTCCTGGGGTTCTTTCACTTTGACCACAAGGTCAGCTCGAAGGAAAATCTCTTGCGGTGTTGCGACTATTTCTGCACCGATAGCAGCATAACTCGCGTTATCAAATCCAATCGCGTGGCCTGCATCAGACTCAACCAAAACCTGGTGACCATGATGAATGAGTTCACGAACGCCCGCCGGCAGTAAACCAACGCGGTATTCATGATTCTTAATTTCCTTAGGGACACCAACCAACATCCGGATACCTCACATGATTTTCCTTTAGTATATTTTCGAATATATAGTGTTTCTCACTTTATTTAGGCTAATATCTAGGTAATAATCTATATATATAGCTACATACAGGTGTTTTCATGAATGAATTTGCAGATGTACAGGGTAAACCCCTGGACCGTATTGACGTGAAGATTCTGCAACTGCTGCAGGCCAATGGCAGAATCACCAATACCGAACTGGCGGACAAGGTAGGTCTGAGCGCAACACCTTGCTCAGAGCGGGTAAAGACCCTGGAACGACTGGGCTACATCGAATCCTACGGCGCGAAACTCAACCCCAGGCTGCTACAGCTGGAACTGCTTGTCTTTGTAGAGATCAACCTCATCAGAACATCGCCTGATGTATTCGAAGAGTTCAGCCAGGCTATCGTCGCACTTCCACAGGTACTCGAATGCCATCTGGTATCCGGTAATTTTGACTACCTGATCAAAGCACGCGTTGCCAACATGGCTGCTTACCGGCAACTACTGGGAGAAACCCTGCTAACATTGCCCGGTGTCAGTGGCTCACGCACTTATGTAGTAATGGAAGAAGTCAAAGAGGCACAGACAATCCCAGTCACCCTTTAGAGAGTCACCCTGCAGCGCCACTTATGCCTTACCTCAAACATCAATTCGGCCAAACGTTCTACCAGCTCAGGGGATCAAAACGGTCCGGTGGTCTGCCCATTATTTGTCTGCATGGCGGACCCGGCGGGCATTCCCGCTTCATGATCGATCTATTCAGGCTTGCAGATAATCGCCAGGTCGTCATCTATGACCAGATCGGTGGAGGTCGCAGTAGCTCCACCGAAAAGAAACTCTGGAAAGTGCAGACCTTTGTGCGTGAACTTGAACTGCTTGTTGAACATCTTGGTTTTAAACAATTCCACCTGTTCGGTGGCTCCTGGGGAACAACACTGGCACTAGAGTATTATCTGAAAGGGCGAAATCGACACAACATTGCGTCGTTGGTTTTTCAGTCCCCCATGTTTTCAGCCTCAGACTGGCAACGCGACGCTAACCAGCTCATCGCGAAACTCCCGGCGAAGGAAAGAAAAATTATCCGCTATTGCCACGAAATAGGCGCTACTGATTCGAAGGTTTACCAGGATGCCATGAAACTTTACTACGACAGGCATGTTTGCAGAAACAAGGTAAAGTCAAAACGTGGCGCACTGATTAAAAATTCACATGGCAACCAGGTCTACAAATACATGTGGGGTGCATCTGAATTCAGCGCCACCGGCAGCCTCAAGAACTACAACAAAGTAAGCCAGTTGGAAAAAATTGACTGCCCTACCCTGTTCATCTGCGGAGAACACGACGAGGCTCGCCCGAAGACCGCAAAACAGTACGCAAAGAAAATACCGGGCGCTGACTTTGTGGAAATCAAAAGTGCCTCACATGCCATACTTGCCGAAAGGCCGAGCCAGCTTATCAAGACAATCCGGCAATTTGTTACCCGAATTGATATAGACAAGTGAGCAACCAGCGCCCTAAAAAAGAAACCAATGTTCTAACAATACTGCGAATACAATAAACACGATGTCTACCAACCCAATCAACCCCAGGAAGTTAATGAACAGTAAATGGACAGCGGTTAAACCTGCCCGAAAGGAAAAACATTTCATCGTGACCGAAATCGAGTTTGACGACGAAGGCGCTGTAACGGCCTGCATGATCGAATCGGTAATGTCCAAACGGATAGTTCCCATCCAGTGGCAGGCGCTGAAAAACCAGGATCAGTGGATCCAGGGTTGGAAGTAAATACCTAGATGAAAATACAGACCTGCCTCAATTGCGGTATGTGCATCAATAGCGGAGCGCGCCGCTGCCCAAAGTGTGACAATCACCTTGATGAACAGACTGATGGTTCCACCGTCACTGTGGATATCGCACATAATGGCGAGCGTGTGCACGAAGCACTTAAAAGAATGCACAGCCTGGTTGAAGCAGAAAATCGTGGCATAGCACAATACATCAGGTTTATTGTCGGCTCAGGCGTTATCAGGGAAGAAGCCATGATGTCTCTAGGGGACCTTGAACGGCGAGGGGTTATTGTTCATCAGGAAATTGAACGCGGCAACGGTGGCGCCATCCTGGTAAAACTAAAGCACTGAGTACCCGGCCACTCGAATACCTGAACCGGATGGATTGAACCGGGTCGCCTAAACTAGGATCGCCTAAACTAGTGTGAAATTAGCCTCGCTTGCTCTATATTCTGGCAACACAGTTCGTTAAGTTATTCATGCACGGCCAGAAAGTGAGTGCATCCTTAACCTCTTGCGTTAGTTTGATGCGACTCTTGCTTTAAAACAAAGAAGGGCTTTAAAACAAAGAAGAGCTTTAAAACAAAGAAGGGCTTTAAAACAAAGGAGATTCAACAATGAGTTCTGTCCTGCAGCAAGATCCTTACGCTATCCCACTGGATGATATCGACGTTGCCAATCCGTCACTCTATGAGACGGACAGCCATTGGCCCTTGTTTGAACGACTGCGCAACGAAGCGCCAGTTCACTTCTGTAAAGACAGCCTCTTCGGTCCCTACTGGTCCGTGACTCGCTACGACGACATCATGACTGTTGAAAAAGATCACGAAACTTTTTCGTCCTATCCCACCATTGTGATCGGCGATCAGGACCCTAACTTCACGGTGAAGCAGTTTATTGCGGTTGACCCGCCAACTCATGACAATCAGCGAAAAGCCGTCACGCCTGCCGTTTCACCCCAGAACCTGTCACAACTCGAACCTATTATTCGAGAACGTATCGCCGAGATCATGGATGAGTTACCTATCGGTGAAGAGTTTGACTGGGTCGACCGGGTCTCTATCGAACTGACCACTCAGATGCTGGCGACCTTGTTTGATTTCCCGTTTGAGGATCGACGAAAACTCACTTTCTGGTCAGATATGGCGACATCAAGCGAAGAACTCGCGGGAGATGACAGCGTATCCGCGGAAGAGCGGCAGGCCGCCTTGATGGAGTGCCTTGAGGCTTTCACAGAAATCTGGCAGGAACGTGCTAACAATCCCCCCGAAGGGAAACTCGACTTTATTACACTGATGGCACATTCCCCATCGTTCCAAAAAATGGATCCTATGGAGTTCCTCGGCAATCTGATACTGCTTATTGTCGGTGGTAACGACACCACCAGGAACTCAATATCCGGCGGCATTCTGATGCTGAACGACAACCCATCCGAATATCAAAAACTAAAAAATGATGCCAGCCTGATCCCCAATATGGTTTCCGAAATTATTCGATACCAGACACCGCTTATGCATATGCGCCGAACAGCCACCAAGGATGTCATGCTGGGTGGACAACAGATTCGTGAAGGAGACAAAGTCGTCATGTGGTATGTCTCTGGTAATCGGGACTCAACCAAAATTGATCGACCCGACGACTTTATTATCGACAGGCCAGGCGCACGCAATCACGTCTCGTTCGGCTTTGGTATACATCGGTGTATGGGCAATCGGCTTGCCGAAATGCAATTAAGACTTGTGTGGGAAGAAATCGTAAAACGATTTGAAAAGGTTGAGATCACCGGCCCGGTGGTGCGCCTAAAATCAAATTTTGTCCGCGGGATTGTCGAAATGCCCGTGGTCCTTCACGCGAAATAGCATCAGCGGCTTTTTCTCAACAACGACAACACGGGCTTGCCCTAATTTTTAAACTACTGTATATATATCCAGTATTTTTTATTGGATATATATTATGGGAGAAGCTCCCCCCAACGCTTTAGACAAACTCTCTTTAGATAAAATCGCTTTAAATAAAATCGCTTTAAATAAAACAGCGTTAAACAAAAAACCGATAACGAGACCGGCTTTAGCTTCTGATGATCCGCTCAACGGTCTGCTTGAAAAAACAGGCCTGTGGCGCGCATCAAGTATAAATGCAGATTACAAACAGCATTGCAGTACGGGCTTCACTCGCCTGGACCAGGAACTGCCGGGTACAGGCTGGCCCGCCGATGGCGTAACAGAGTTCCTGCATGACCGTGCAGGTATTGGCGAACTCAGGCTGCTGGCCCCCGCGCTCGCTCGAATGACTCATGAGCAGAATCGATGGGTACTGTTTGTTAGCCCACCCTATATTCCCTACCCGCCAGCCCTGGCCCAGGCAGGCATTGACCTCGCTCGGGTTATCGTTAGCCAGCCAAAGGCTCCCAAGGATTATCTATGGGTGCTGGAAAAAGCGCTCGCATCCCAAAGCTGCAGTGCCGTTATTGCCTGGCCCGGCAGAATTCATGAAAAACAGATTCGACGCCTGCAGCTGGCCAGCAAAGATGGATACTCATGGGGAATATTGTTCCGGCCCGAGGAGTCTTCAAAAAATGCATCACCTGCGGAGTTGCGGCTCAGGCTTCGGCCTGTTCCCGGCAATTCACCAGGTTATTCACAAGGCTATTCACCCGGTAAAGACAATAGCGCTATTGCCGTGAAGATTCTAAAACGCAGGGGGCGCTGGGAAAGCGAGGAATTTACGATCGCATTCGATGACCAGTTGCTTCGTCCTATGCCGGATTTCAGCGAGATGGTTGTTGACCAGAACATTTCGACAACCCAGGAAAAACAGCCATTTGACAGCCCTCCAAAACCCGCCATCCAGACACTTCGTGAATATCAGTAGACATGAGTAATCAATGGATATGTCTGCACTTTCCCCAACTACCCGTTGAGGTATTCGCTCGCCACCAGGTTGCCAAGCCTGTTGTGGTAACGATCCGGCAGAGGGTCGTCGCCATGAACCATCAATCAGAGGGAATCGGCATACGGATCGGCAGTAGCATGAATACGGCTTATACCATCAGCGAAGATGTCGTCAGTTTCGAGCGCGAAGAAGACAAGGAATTAGAAAAGCTGACACATCTCGCACAGTGGGCCTACCAGTTCACACCCAATGTTTCGATCAAACCCCCACATAGCCTGCTGCTTGACATTTCAGGTTGCCTGAAACTATTCAAAGGGATCGATAACCTGAAAACACTTATCAGAGAGGGCCTGGACAGCCTGGGCTTTGAGGTCTTGATGGGCATCAATAGCACACCCCTCTCTGCCCTTTTATTTGCAGAAGCAGGCCTGCCTGAAACCTCTGCCGGACCAGAGATCGTTCAATCACTGGAGCCAGTGCCGGTCCATTACCTGCGAATTGAGGAGAACATCAAGGATACCTTGCACCAAATGGGTATTAGTCATTGCAAGCAACTGTTTGAGTTACCTATGGACGGTTTGAATCGAAGGTTTGGCGTGTTCTTTACTGATTATCTACAAAGGCTGACTGGTGAGAAGCCTGACCCTCAAAAATATATAGACAGTACGCCAAGGTTCCGGAGCGACATTACATTCCTGGCAGATGTCACGAACCTGGAATCATTGGCATTTCCACTGAAGCGTCTGTTGGGTGAACTCCAGGAATTCCTGATAAAACGTCAACTGACGACAAACCAGTTTACGGTCAAACTTTCACATCGGGGCCACCCTTCCAGGGAATTCTCTGTCTTTCTGGCCAACCCGGATAATGATGCACAGATGTTCCTGATGCTTAGCCAGCTAAAACTCGAAAAAGTTAACGACATGCCAGAAGTCGATAACATCAGCATCGCGGCAAGGAACTTCTTTGAACCAGAGACTCATTCCGGCGACCTGTTTCATGGAACCCACTTTAAGCAAAAAGATGGCCGGATGCACAGCAAGGCTGAAGAAGCAAAATCAGTCAGATTGGTCAACATGATGACCGCCAGACTAGGCCCCCAAGCCTGCTTCGGTCTATCCCTGGCCAACGATCACCGACCTGAACGAGCCTGGAAACCTGTCACACTTGCCGCAAAAGATTACTGGCATGGCAAAGCTAAGGACAGTAATGCACGGCCACTTTACCTGCTGCCAACCCCGAAGGCTCTATCCACAGAGGCCGGCAATCCCTGCATGTCTGGCAAGCTGGAACTCTTGCAGGGCCCGGAGCGTATCGATTTCGGCTGGTGGGACAATAATGCAGTCGCACGGGATTATTACATCGCAAAACACCAAACAGGGTCTCTGTACTGGATTTACCAACATTTGGATAACTCTCGCTGGTATCTGCATGGTATATTTTCATGAGCAACAATTGACCCACATCTAACGGAGACGACATGTCTGATATCTACAACCTAGAAATGAACGCCATCACAGGAGAGTCTGTTTCGTTTTCAGACTATCGTGATCAGGCAATGCTGGTGATAAACCTCGCCAGCCAGTGAGGCCTCACAGGACAGTACACAGGTCTGTGTGCATTAGAAAACGATCGAGACGATCTAAAAGTCCTTGGCTTCCCCTGCAACCAGTTCGGCGCGCAGGAGCCAGGTAGCGACGAAGAAATTCTTGAGTTCGCAAAAAGTAAGTACAACTGCAATTTCCAGTTGTTCTCCAAAGTCGAAGTGAACGGAGATGGCGCCTGCGACTTATACAACATACTTAAGTCAGAGAAAGCCAATCCTGACGGCAATCCGGATATCGGCTGGAATTTCACCAAGTTCCTGGTCGGCAAGGATGGCAAGGTTCTCGCACGATTTGAACCGATGGTGACGCCAGAGCAAATCGCAGAGCAGTTGGATGAGCTATTAGCGTAACAACGGGTTTACCTGATCCCGCTCGCGGGGTCAGGTCGCTCTTTACACTCAAAAACCTTCGATCCAAAAGATCGCGCCTCAGGGGACGCCCAATTCAGTGACGTCGCCACTTCTGCAGTATGACCCGACAACTATTCGTGGGATTCAAGGGCGAATTAGCCGAGCATAAAAAGCTCACCCTCGAACACCGTGGCAATGACATTCGCCTCCCGAAGCGCATCCTCGCCGTCTTCAATAGGATCACGGTCTATCACGGTGAAATCTGCGATCTTACCGGCACGAATACTCCCAACCTCATCCTGCATACCAAGAACCGTTGCCGCATCAATCGTAATGGCACGCAGCGCGTCCACCACCGAAACTGACTCTTCGATGCCCGCAATGTTTCCCGCCGCATTCTGACGGCTACAGGCAATCCATGCATTTTTTAGAGGTGTCGCTGGCGCCATGGGAAAATCCGAGTGCAAAGCAACAGGGATATCATGCGCTACTGAAGTCCCAAGCCTGGACATCGTGTAGGCGCGCTCAAAGCCGACACTCTGTGTTGCATACTGTTCGCTCAGCTCAAACAGGTAATAAACGTTCGCAGATATCATCGCACCCAGCTTGCCAAGTCGGGCAACCTGTTCCGGGTTGGAAAAACCGAAATGTTCGATGGTATAGCCATGGTTGAACCTGGGTTTCTCCCGTTGCATGTTCTCCAGCGTATCAATAGCCAGCTCCAGCCCAAGGTCACCGGTACAATGGACATGAATCGCGAACTCAGCCTGCCAGTATTCACGAACAGTGACTTCAAACTCCTCCGGTGTCATCAGCCATTCACCATGGTGGCCATCGAGATAACCTGGCGCCTGCAGCATCGCCAGTTCCGAGAAGAAAGCACCATCAGTGAACACTTTGATGTGCTTGCCGTGCCTAATCCGCGACGTATCACTCCCCTGAAGCTCGTTGATATGCGCGACTACCTCTTTGTGCCCGCCTTTCAGCCGGGATGTAGTTGCCGCATGAGGCACACCTAACACTCTGAAGGGCACCTCAGGCTGATCAAGAATACTGACAGAGAGCGCTCTTTCGAGCTCGTAATCAAACAAACCAACAGCAAGGTCTCCAACAGTCGTGTGTCCGCCTAAATGCACAATCTGCTTCAGTCTGCTCAAGCCTGTCCGAATCCATTCGTCTGACATAATAAATCGGTTAAGTTTTTGGATGGCATATCCCAGACCGACTTCATAAAAATGGCCACGCTCGAAATCGATCTGTTGTCTTGTGCCAACGCTATCGAGCGTAATCTCAAGCAATTCAAGCATTGCGGAATTCAGGTAAACCTCGTGGAACGATCGATGCCACACCACCATCGGTCGCGTACTTGATATTTCATCCAGAAGCTCGCGGCTTATATCACCATGCCAGGAAGCGTGGTAACCCCAGGTAAAAAAAGGTTCATCACCCTCCATCGCTGCTTCCAGCTCGGCAATTTTTTGCCGATAACTCTCCTGGTCAGGACAAGCCGGAACCGTTTGCCAGGGCAGATCCCATTCGAGCGCCGTGACAAAATGCATGGGTAGCAGAACAGCCGCCATGACAGGATGTAGATGCGGGTCAATCAGACCCGGTAAGATAATCGCATCACCAAAATCGACGATCTCGTGTTCATCACGCGCCAGCCAGGGGCCCAGACTTTCCATAGAACCTACTTCGAGTATGCGCCCATCTCGCACAGCTACGGCCGTTCCATCTGGCCAGGAGGGATTCATCGTAATAATTTTTTTTGCGGTAAAGACTTTAATCGTCATTCGTTCCTGCCCTTGCGTTAAACTGCTGTCTTTCCCTGTTCCAGACGATTTTTGTGACCGACTACGAAGACAAAAAAAAGATGTTCGATAGTATGATAACGCTCTACGGGCGCAAACCTGTATTGGAAATACTATTGGACCCTGATTCCAGTATTTTTAGGCTACACCTTTCTGAGTCGAATCAGCGGGGCGACACGATCACCCAAATCAGGAAACTCGCCGACAAAAGAAATATAACAATAGTGACTCATCCCAAGGAAGCCCTCTCACGCATCTCTAAAAATGCTCGGCAGGATCAGGGCGTCGCTATCGACATCTCTCCTCCAAAGTACCTGTCTGTGGACCAGATCATTGCTAGCGCGGGCCAGATACTGGCACTGGACGGGATTACCAATCCCCAGAACCTGGGGATGATTATCCGCTCCGTTGCGGCATCACCAATGGACGGGTTACTGCTTCCCAGGAAGGGTTGCGCGAAAATTGACCCCCTGGTGCACAAGGCAAGCGCCGGCACACTGATCAAATCGAGCATCTACCATTGCCCGACGATTGAATCCGGGCTCAAGTCTCTTCGATCAAAGGGGTATCAACTCATTGGGCTGTCGGGCGGCGTGGACCGCTCGCTGGGCGATATCGGGAATGCTAATGAAAAAATCGTCTTTGTGCTTGGTAATGAAACAACAGGCATCAGCGAACCCGTTCTGGCACTCTGCGACGAACTCGCGTGCATCCCCCTTGAGTCGGGGGTTGAATCTATTAATGTTGCCATGGCAGCGACTCTTGTCGCTTTCCGCACGACCTTCAATGGCACCTGAAGCCCAAATTCCTTATCCTAACGACATGAAAAAAGAGGCAACTTCATGAGTGATATTCCTGACCATTGGCAAGTACGACGGCTTGCGGGTGCCTTGGGTGCAGAGGTTCACGGGCCCGATATCAGCAATGCCTCTCCTGAAGACATCGAGGCGATCAAGTCAATACTACTTGAACACATGGTGATCTTTCTGCCTGATCAATCTCCTACAGCCGAAGCCCATATCAGTTTTGGCAGGCATTTCGGCGATCTTGAAGGACACCCGAACTTAAGCAGTGACACCAGCCTTCCGCCCGAGTTATTCCAGCTACAGGCAAGTGAAGGAGGGGTCGCAGATGAATGGCATACCGACCTGACATTCCAGGAACAACCAGCGCTGATGTCCATATTACACATGGTCGAATGTCCGGACACCGGCGGCGATACGCTATGGACCAGCCTCTACGCCGCCTACGATGAACTGTCCGATCCGATGAAATCCATGTGTGATGGCCTGACAGCACTGCATGACGCGCTGCCTCACAACCGCCCCGAGGATATGACCATCCACCCGGTGGTCCGTGTTCACCCTCTAACGGGAAAGAAGGCGCTCTACGTTAACGAACACTTCACGCGACGGATCGTCGAGATGAACTCGACTGAAAGTGAAATGTTACTGAGCTACCTCACCCGCTGGGTCAGTCACCCCCGTTTCACCGTACGCTATCATTGGCGGCCTGGCACCATTGGCATCTGGGACAATCGATGCACTCAGCATTGCGTGCTTAACGACTTTGAAGGCGAACGAATTATTCAGCGCGTGACAGTGGTCGGCGATCAAGTAGAAGGCCACGGCGCTCCACAATGGCAACCATGGCTCAGGGACGGAAGATTATCCGCTACCAGCCGTCACGATCGCCAGCTATACATGCACCTGAAGTCCAAAGGTAGAATCGATTAGCTTCTACCCCCTGATAAGAATAACGAATGGCATTCAGGACCAGCCTAACTACGGTTAGAATCGCCCTTTCATCGTCGGAGCCCGCTTGTGACAAAACCACTGGATGACATTACGGTCATTGAAATTGACAACTGGATGGCCGCACCAAGTGCGGGCGCAATACTCGCCGACCTGGGCGCGAAAGTGATCAAAATTGAACCCCTATCAGGCGATCCCATGAGGGACATGGGCCGCCCTGCCAAGATCGAAGGAGACATCAAAGACTATGATTTCCAGTTCGACGTCGATAATCGGGGTAAACAATCCATCCTGCTGGATCTGACAAACGATGACGCGCTGAAGATCGTAAAGAAGCTCTGCGCAAAGTCTGAAATCTTCATGTGTAATTTACTCGCAAAACGACAGGAGAAGTTTGGCCTGGATCCGGTATCACTCAGCAAAGTGAACCCCAGGATCGTTCACGCCACATTGACTGGATACGGCACGCAGGGACCGGACGCATGGCGACCGGGATATGATGTAACGGCCTTTTTCGGGCGTTCTGGTATGTACGACGCGATGCGGGAAGGCAACGACGGTATTGTTCCAATGGCCAGAACAGCACAAGGCGATCACACCACAGGACTCGCCATGACTGGCGCTATTTTGGCAGCACTAAGGCAGGCTGAGAAAACCGGTCAGTACCAGGCTGTTGAAACATCACTCTTTGAGACCGCCGTCTGGACCCAGGCAACAGATTACTCGATTACAGCTGTGGATCGTGCGCCGTTACGCAAACGTGCCAGGGAAGAACAATTGTCAGCCACCGCAAATCGTTATCCTTGCGGCGATGGCTCATGGATAGTATTTAACATGCCAGAGCCGTTCTGGTGGCCAAGGTTTGCTGATGCACTCGGCAAACCAGAATGGAAGGACGATGAGCGCTTCCTGGAAGGCCGGGATCGATATCGAAATATGACCACACTGGTGCCAATGATCGATGAAGTACTCATAACCAGGTCCCGGGATGAGTGGGGTGCCATCATGGATGAGCACGGCATTATCTGGGCGCCTGTGCTGGGATTACACGAAGTCGTGAGCGACCCACAGGCTGAAGCTATAAACCTGTTCCCTAAAATGGAACTTGAGGGGGTTGGTAGTTACCGAACGGTCCGTATCCCAATGAACTTCCACACATTCGATGCACTGCCATCAGTGCCTGCCCCAACGGCCGGACAGCATACTCAGGAGGTGCTTTCCGAGTTAGGGTATTCTGCATCTGATATCGCTGCGCTCGCAGAGCGCGGCGTATTGAAGTAAGAATATATCCTTATATATCAATATATTATGGTATATACCTAGAATTTACTTAATATTTTAAAAGATCGTTAGTCAGGACTAATTCATCAGACAGAGGCGACAGGCACAAAACATCTGGACCGGTAATAAGACGGAGATGCCTTTAGATCATCCCTATCAGTCGTCAAATGACGCGAATATCCTAGACGCCGTGCTTTTCGCGATACGCTCTCCAATATTCAAATGAGGCTGCGATGGCGTCTCCCCGGCTTTGTACCGGCGCCTGAAATTCATGGTGGGTCATGATGTAGAACAGATCATTCTGGATCGAGTGCAAAACGATATCGCCTATCGCTGCCGGTTCCATGACATTCATTTCAACGGGAGCTGGCCCGACCACCGGGGTCATCGCCGGGTTTTCGGTGCCACCAAACTGTTCAGGCCGATTGCGTTCCGAACTACCGATACCCGTCGACACTACGCCAGGGCACAAAACAGAAATACCGATATTATCGTCCGCCAGGTCTACCCTCATGGTCTCCGAAATACCCACGACCGCAAATTTGCTGGCCACGTAGATACCCAGTCCGGGCATACCATAATGACCGGCGATCGACGCAGTGTTAACCACATGTCCGCCTTCACCCTGGGACTTAATGTCATCGATAAAAGTAACAACGCCATTAATGACGCCATCCAGGTTGACCTTCATCACCCAGTCCCAGTCCTTGTAACTCATCTCCCCGATATTGCCGTTCAGGGCAACACCGGCATTGTTGCAGAGGACGTGTACTTTGCCGAAAGTATCCAGGGTTTGTTTTCGAGCGTCTGCCATCGCGTCACGATCAGTGACATCCACCTTCATCGTAATCACTTCCGAATTGGTGTCCGCAAATGCTTGTTTAGCAGCATCAAGCGCCGAATCCTCAACATCCGCGATGGCAACTTTCATTCCGGCACCGGTAAATGAGTGAGCCATCGCCAGGCCTAGCCCTGATGCCCCACCGGTGATAAATGCTACTTTCCCTGCGACATCCTTCATTTGAATCTCCTATAAAAGAAATCTAGTTTTCACCAAACCGAGCCACAAATAAATCTGAATTTACCTTCAAAGAGCCCCTGATCATTAACTTTGATGGATATTTATTATCAAACCGGACCCCGGGCGGTTTTCCACAAGGCTTTTACCCGCCAATCAGGGCCCACATGCAGCCACCAGCGGGACCGCACTATTAGCATCGGCCAGCAGACACGATACCCGCGCCCTGCGCATTCACCGGACCACTGGCCCAGCCATCGCAAAATCTGCGACAATCCGGTTTCGCTTGTACCCTGGACCTTTAAATGATTGAAACAGATACCACGCTATTCGAAGTGCGTGACCGATGTGCGTGGATTACCCTCAACCGACCTGAGGCGCTGAATTCACTGAACCCCGAACTGCGCTGGCAACTATCCCAACACCTTGACCAGGTCGAAGCTGATGAAGATATCTGGCTAACCGTCATTACGGGCGCCGGAGAGCGGGCATTCTGCGCCGGTGCGGACTTAAAACAACGCGCCCGTGAACAGGACGCCAGCCCCGAGCAGCAAAACGAATGGCGGAGACTCCAGTCAGAGACTCGGCACATCATCGAGCGCTGGTATCACCCAAAACCGATCATTGCCATGGTCAATGGGTTTGCTTTGGGTGGTGGGCTGGAAGTCGCCATGGCATGTGACATTATTATCGCTGCCGATCATTCGGAGTTCGGGCTTCCGGAACCAAGAAGAGGATTAATCGCGGGTTCCGCTGGTGTCCACAGACTACCCAGACAGATAGGCCTTAAACCCGCGATGGGTTATATGCTGACAGGTCGACATATGAGCGCCGAACGAGCTTTCCAACTGGGACTTGTGAATGAAGTAGTCCCCGCAAGCCAGTTGCTGCAGACCACGGAAGGCTATGTCAGGGATATCCTCAGCTGCGCGCCACTCTCTGTCAGGGCCACCAAGGAAGCAACAATGCGCGGGCTGGATTATTCACTGTCAACGGCCTACTACACGCCTTACGAATCAGAACAAGTTCGCCAGAAGAGCGAAGACACACTCGAGGGCCCCCGTGCATTCGCGGAAAAACGCGATCCTATTTGGAAGGGTCGCTAGACCCCGTGACATCGAGTCAGATTGGTCCAGGAAGTCCTCTGGCTTAAAAGGTCCGGGATAATCCTGCCTATTAGAACCCGGTGAGCCGTTCAACAAACCAGAATGCTGCCATGCTCCCTATACCATAGGTGGGCAGATACGTGCTCCATGCAGGCCAGTCCTTGCGCAACCTTTTCAGAGCATAGATAAGCAGGAGAATCCCCGCTACAAATGTGACCTGTCCAGCCTCAACGCCAACATTGAACATCAACAAGGCTAATGGGATTTCGTGTTGCGGTAAGCCGATCTCTGACAGGGCGCCGGCGAAGCCCATTCCATGTAACAGGCCAAAGCCAAACGCCACCACCCATGGATGGCGTGCGGTAAGACTGGGCAAGCCACGCGTAATTTTTACCAACTCGTTGGCCAGGAACATAATAGAGAGCGCAATAACTGCCTCGACCGGCGGACGAGGCGCCGCCACCAGGCCCAGTGTGGCAGCTGCCAGGGTAATACTGTGCGCAATCGTGAACGCAGTAATTGTTATCAGCAGACGACGTGCGCTGCTGACAATCAGCACAAGCGCCAATACAAAAAGTAAATGGTCGAAACCAGCTAATATGTGTTCGACACCGAGCACTGTGTAATCCCAGGCGACCTGCTCGCTAGAGCGCGGACCCTCAACAATTAGCCAGCGCTGCGCGGGTTTGAGCAACTCAGTTGAGCTTACGCCATTCGCAAATTCGACCCGAACAATCACATCGATGTTAGTCACCTGCAAGCCGAGTATTTCGATACGCTCGCCGACCAGGCCATTTACCCCCGTTTCGATTAATCGGCGTTCGACTACTGAGCCTGGAAGTTGTTGCAGCACCGGCTCAGTGAGATTGCGCACGTGCTCACCGAACTGTAATTCCAGCTGTGCCCGCCTGCCGGAAATGAGGGGTACGCGCCACGATAGGTTGTAGCGATTGGCGGTGGTTTCTCTTAGCTCTAGATAAGCGGGTTCCGAATCATCAGCGAACGCCTCATTGCCATACATGCTCACAATGACCAATGCCAAAGCCGCCAGCAGCCGAAGATAAGGCTGCATCAGCGAGGCTCTTTTTCAGGCGGCACATCAGCGTTCGCATAGCTGATCGGCACTAAATTGGATGAGGCCGCGTCCGAAAACTCCTTGGATTCCTGTATCACCACTTCGTAGTTTTCTAACAGCTTGCGGAAGGTATCCTGCTTCAACTCCGCTGTGCGCGAATGCAACCACTCGCTTTTCACCTTTTCTTTCACCTCGCTCAAGGGAGGCATACGACCCGGCCTGATCTCGGTGATCAACACTAGATGGCCACCAAAACCCGACTTCAGTGGCCCGATCCAGTCTCCGGGAGCTAGCGTTAACAGCTGTTGGGCGAAACCCTCACCAAAGCGCCGTTTGATGTCATCGCGTGAGGCCAAAATATACGTGTCTTTAAGCATAATCCGGTCACCCAGTGACAGGGGGTTTTCACCGGCTCGTAAGCGCGACAGAATCTGCTTGGCATCAGCATTGACATCACTGCGTGTATCCGTACTGAGATAAACCTGACGAAAAGAAACCGCTGACTGGATGCGAAACTGTTCTGCATGAGCACCCATATAGATGGTTAGCTCCTCATCATCAGGGTCAAGCAGGGCTGCAGTATCCTCTAGAATAAAACTCAGTTTTTGGCGCATCCGCCGACGAATGACGCTGTCATCCCGGTCAAGACCGAGGGCTAGTGCCTCGCGGTAATAGACTTCATCATGCAGATAGGCATCGATGAGCCGTTGCATTTCTTTCTCACTGGGTGGACGCTGGCGTGCGCGGGAAAAGTTAGCCGCCAATAACGCTACCTGCCCAGAGGAGATAACGATTCGGTTCGGTTTTTCCGTCGCTGAATTGTTCATGAGATTGAACAGCAGAAACACACAGATACCAACCGCCAGAAAATGCAGCAGCGGCTCCCTGATGATTTTCCCAAGAATGCCCATCACTCTTTTATTTATTTTTTAGCCATGGGCTCAGTCTCGTACCAGATCGGGGACGTCCAGGCGCGTTCCTGAGTAGAGGACACTGCCTTTCTCAAGCATCAGCGGTGCTGTACCCATCATCTCAGAGTGGTCCGTCATCATGAAAAAATCGAGCGGGTGCTTGAGTTGGACCTTCTCGCCACCCATGTGAGTGACCACTTCACCACGGGCAAAGCGATAACCGTCTTCCGGCCCTGATTTCTGATTGCCCAAACCGAAGGCATCGATAGACCAGCTGGAATGAGCATGCGTGGTACCGAAGAAAACTTCCTTCTTGGTATTGGCATCTCCGGCATGCAGTAATGGGCCACAGAGCATAATAGCGATCGCAATCGTTGCCTGTACTGGTCGTAAATTCACTGATATTTCCTTTCTTTAGTCACAGCAGTTTAATTAGCCTAAATTAGCTTCCCTTTACTTTCAACACCTTGTCTTTTCCAATATGAAATGAGCCTGAAATCCGGGAATGTGGTGGAAGTTGATTCCAACATGAAATGAGCCTGAAATAATCCTTGCTGTCGTTCATGATCAACGGATGAAAACGATCATGAGCTTGGAACAACTGGCCACCCTGGAAGCCATCAATCAATTCCTCGAAGGCACACAGTCCGTTGCCTTCAATGTGGCCACCGATAAGCGAGAACGCTACCGATGGGTACAAAAGACCCTGGTAAAGCACCGGTACCTGTTACTCGGCAAGGTAGACAGAGGAATCGCTACGCGGTATCTGATGAAGGTGACAGGCTACTCCCTGGCCCAGACCAAGCGCCTGATACGCCAATACGTCAAAACAGGCACAATCTCAGTGAAGCCGGCCCGCCGTAATGGCTTCAAGCGCGCTTACACCGAGGTCGATATACGCCTGTTGGCGAGTATGGATGAACGACATGGTCAGCCCAGCGGCGCGGTACTTAAAAAGCTCTGTGAGCGGGCGTATCAATGCTTTGGCCAGGATAAGTATCAACGGCTTTCTGGTATCTCTGTCTCTCACCTGTACAACCTGCGAGGCTCCAAGACTTATCAAAGGCAACGTTGTGTCCTGACTAAGACACGCC
>Ga0233434_1001644_pt1 | contig 21287 bp, 25 predicted proteins | sample SI_122_August201_4_FD_182738 | JGI IMG/M metagenome (GOLD analysis project Ga0233434, IMG submission 182738) | Seawater microbial communities from Saanich Inlet, British Columbia, Canada - SI_122_August2016_120_MG | ecosystem: Environmental > Aquatic > Marine > Inlet | place: Canada: British... | reverse complement strand
AAGTTGACAAGTGGGCAGTCATTGCTTGGATTTATATTTCTATTGCTTCTTTGAGTTAAGGTCAAATCTAAAATTAAACACCATTGCAGTGTGTTGACCAATATGATTACTATGATATAATAGTATTCAAGGTGGTCGCATCACCTAATTCTAACCCTCAATCGATTCTAGTCTTTTGGGGGTTTTCTTTTGAACGTGGAATAATTATAAACTAACTTCTACTGACTGATTTAATTATTTGCACAATGTTGAGCAATCTCGTGACTTGAGCCTGTTCTTTAGGCGATTAGTTTAAGAGTTGCAAAGATATTCATTCACTAAGGTTCTACTTTTATAACACTTATCTCTATTACAACCTCAACTCTGTTCCATGAATAAATAATAAATATTATAAGTAACTGTGTGTTGTTTACTTGATATAATGTTCACTTATGATAATACAATATAACGATATTAAGAGAGAGATTAGAAAGATGGGTCTTACTCAAAAGGAAGTTGCTGCAATTCTAGGCATTACTTACCCTGCACTTTGGTCTAGGATTAAACATGGTAAGCCAGATATTCACTTGGTTATTTATGCTTTGAGTCATTACTACAATAAAGACGATAACCTTGGAGAACGAGACCTCTAATGCTATATGACTATTCATGTAATAAATGCTTACAAAGATATACACGAAGTAACTCAATAGAACATAGAACTAAAAGTGGTAGATGTCCTTACTGTACGAGTAAAGATACTAAGCCTTCATCACAATCGGGGAAGAAATGATAGTTAAGCACACACCAGCTCAATGTAAACAAGCAATGACAGGTATCAAAGAGCTACTAGAACAGATTAGGCGTATTGATGACGAAGACGTAAAGAAACATATTTGTGATAGTGCTATTGATATTTGTAATAACTTACTAAGAGAAGCAAAGAAATGACTAGAAGCGAATATGACATTGTAAAAGACCTGTTTGAAGAGTGGATTAATATTTCAGAATCACGACTCAAACCTCAAAAACATGGTTCTAAACACGAGACTTTAGAAGAGTTTAATGAACAACAAGCAAAGCACAAAAAAGCGTGTGAAGAATACGACTATGAATTTGAGCCTCAAACTTATAGAATGTACAACCGCCAATATATTGAGTTTGATGGTGGGGAGATTCGTCACCAAATGGAAATGCTACATGTTCTATTAGCAAACTATGAAGCGAAAATACTAAGAAAACGAGCAAAGGCAGGGATATGAACGATCAAGAGCATCAAATTCAGAAGGCAATATGTCACTATCTAGATGTACGCAATGTCATGTATTTTGCAATTCCCAACGGTGGCAAGAGAAACTTAATCACTGCGAAGAAACTAAAGGCTGAAGGTGTAAAGGCTGGAGTGCCAGATATTTGTATTATTCATGAAGGCCAGGCATTCTTCTTAGAGGTTAAACGACCAAAGACTGTATTAGGTGGCAAAGGTAGATTAAGCCCTGCTCAGAAAGAGATGATAGGAAGACTTGAAGAGGCAGGAGGAGAAGTCAAAGTAGTGTACTCAGTGGCAGATGTTATTGAGGCATGTATTGATTGGCAGATAAACGTACTATGAGTAAGATAACTAAATCAGCGAGGGGTCAAGCATGTACTATTCGCTTAGAAGGTTGTTATGGTGGTCCTAATAATGAAACAGTTGTCTTTGCACATTTAAACGGTGGTGGCATGGGTGGCAAGGTACTAGATATTCATGGTGCTTACTGTTGTGCTAATTGTCATGACGTTCTTGATGGTCGTAAGCAGTCTATTCACGAAAGAGAGTATTTATTATTGAGTCATTTATTCGGCATGGTTAGGACTCAAACTATCTTAGTTGAGAAGGGGTTGATGTGAAGCGAGTAATTGAACGCAAGAAAGAGAAGAGACATATTATCGAATCAATGATAGTAAGTCACTTTAGTCAGTTCCCTGAAGACGAGAAGGCTATTATTTCTATAGAGAGAGATGTATTAACTAGAAGTGGCGCTCAAAACAAATTACTGTGGATGTGGAATAAAATTATAGGTGACGAGATAGGGCATAGTAAAGACGATATGCACGATAAGCTCGTTAGGAAACTACTAGGAACGGTTGATTCTACAGATTTAGATGGTAATATAACAAGTAGAGCAATAGAAACTAAGAAGTTAAAGGTAGCAGAGATGAAGGATTACCTAGAAGAAGTAGATAGATTTGTAGCTGAGTTTGGAATAATACTGCCAAGACCCGAAGACCTATGGTGGAAGTCTATGGGAATTAAGGTGTGAGTCAATTGAAAGAGATACCTGAAGACTATTGGGAAAGACAAAAGAGATTCAAGAAGTTAGCTGAGAAAGCAAGAGAAGCAAAAAAGGAAAAAAGATGACAGCACACAAATGGGCAGAAGTAATACACGCATTCGCTGAAGGCTACACCATCCAAAAGCTAGAGGTGTTATGTTGTGATAGAAGCGTTCAACACTGGGAAGACATAGAAGTACCTATGTTTATTGAAACAGAACAATACAGAATTAAACCTTATAACGAACAATGGGAAGAAGGCAATGAGTGATTTACAACAATTTCTAACAATGATGACTAAGACCATAAGTCCTGGAAATGTTAGTGCAGGCTTGAGTGGTAAGCTTTATATTGAGGGTGACAATGTAACAACATATGTTTCTTTTTTTCAAAGAGGCATGAACGGCAAAGATGTGTGTGATTGTATAGACAAGACTAACCAAGAAGTTACGTTTATGTTTGATGCGCACGATGGATCATTCAGAGGCGTAGAGGGAGCGATAGGATGACCGATTTACCTATACTGATAGGCGCTGGATTAAGCGATAAACAGATCAAGTTCATCAATGGCTTGGTGTCTGGTTATTGCAATATCTCTAAAGCCTGTAGAACTGCTGATATACATAGATCAACGTATTATGAGTGGTTAAACACATCCGACAACTTCGCAGAGGCGGTAGATCAGGCTAAAGAAGCACTAAGAGATAGATGGGAAGATGAGATAGCCAAGCATGTATTTGAAGACCGTAACCCTGTTGTATTGAATAAGTTTGCACCCGCAGTATTAAAGGATCGTGGATATGGTGATGCTAAAGATATTAACTTAGCTGGATCAATGCAGAATGACAATGAAGTGATTGTAACCATTATTGATGGTGGAGAAGTAGAAGACTACGATGAAGGTTAATGTAGATGTAACCAGAAAGTTTGAACCTTTCCTAAAGCCACATAGATATAAGATTGCTTATGGTGGGCGTGGATCAGGTAAGTCTTGGACTATTGCATCAATGCTAGTAAAGAAAGCATGGGAAAAACCAGTAAGAATACTATGCTCTCGTGAGATACAACGATCTATTCAAGACTCAGTGTTACAACTACTAGGTGATACTATTGAGCGCATGGGCTTAGGTGCTTACTTTGATGTACAAAAGACTCAGATACTAGGTACTAATGGTTCAAGGTTTATCTTTGAAGGTATGCGTTCTAACATCACTAAGATTAAATCAATGGAAGGCCTGGACATAGTTTGGGTGGAAGAAGCAGAATCAGTTACTCACACATCATGGGAAACTTTGATCCCCACGCTGCGTAAGGAAGGCTCAGAGATCTGGTGTTCATTCAATCCAAACGATGAAATGGATAATACCTACGATCGCTTTGTACTACATCCACCTAATGATTCATACGTTGTTAAAGTAAATTACAATGACAATCCTTGGTTTCCTAAAGAGTTAGAGGCCGAGAGATTACAGCTCAAAGAAAAGAATGAAGACTTATACAACCATGTCTGGGAAGGTGAAGTCTTATCTAATAGAGATGGATCATACTATGCTAAGTTTATTGACGATAGTCAGATCATGAACTTTGCTGTAGAGCCTAACATTCCTGTTGATACTTACTGGGATCTAGGTGTGGCAGATGCTACTTCTATATGGTTTGTTCAGCAAGTAGGTATGGAGCTACGTATTGTTCATGCGTTTGAGAATCAAGGTGAAGGACTAGGATTCTACATCAACTATCTACATGATTGGAGAGTTAAGAACCAAGCAGTGATGGGAAGACACTACGCACCACATGATATTGCAGTACGTGAACTAGGCACAGGTAAATCAAGATTAGAGACAGCACGTAAGCTAGGTATTAACTTCCTTGTAGTACCAAGACTATCAGTTGAAGATGGCATCCATGCTGCTAGAGCTATACTACCTAAGTGTTATTTTGAGAAGACAGGCACTAAAGACGGCCTTAATGCTTTGAGACGATACCGCAAAGAGTTTGATGAGAAGAAGGGTGTGTACAAACCACATCCATTACATGACTGGAGTTCACATTTCGCAGATGCGTTTAGATACTTTGCTATTGCCTTTAGAGAGAATAGACCAGAAGCAGGTAAGAGACAACCTATGGCAAATACATCGTGGTTGAACTCGTAGAAAATGAAATAGACTGGTTCGTGTGTTTCGTGGATGGTGGGCGATGGCATATATGGGATCTGTTTACATCTAAAGGATTCAGACATTGTTTTGCTTTTAGATGGGATGGCTTCAATTGGATTCTAATAGATCCACTTGGTTGTTGGCTAGAGATACAAGTTATGCCTTACACAATAGATGATAATGTACCAGAGATGATGTTAGAGTTAGGTCATACGGTGCTATATGTTAGGAAGAATAGAGAGAACAAATTTATTTTCCGTGGAGTCATGACTTGTGTTAATATAATCAAGCATCTAATAGGGGTTAGAGCCTTTTGGATCGTAACACCTAAAAAATTATATAATTATTTACGGAGAGAAAACCATGGGATTCCTATCACCATCAGCACCAGGACCGAGCGAGTCACAATTGAAAGCTGAAGCACAGCGAGATCGTGAGACTAGAAAAGAAGAGTTTGCAGCAAAGAAAAGACAATCAGCAGGCTTCAGACGTAGAATGGGTAGATCACTACTTATTTCAGGCGATGAAAAGGGTGTAAAGTCAACGACACTGGGGTAAACAATGCCAAGCTATAGCAAGAGCAACCAAGCAGTAGGCTCTATCATTAAAAGATACGAGACTGCAAAAGCACATAGAGGTTCGTGGGAGTCACACTGGAAAGAGTGTTACGAATATGCACTGCCACAACGTGAGGTGTTTAATCAACATGCCTCTGGTGCTAAAAAGAATACAAGAATCTATGACTCTACAGCATTAATTGCTACTCAGAGATTTGCATCAAGACTACAGTCAACACTAGTACCACCTTTTAAGAAGTGGGCGAAGTTGGCAGCAGGTACTGCAGTTCCTAAAGAGCAACAGACTAAGATTGATGCTCAACTAGAGAGGGAAACAGATACTTTATTCTCGTATATCAACAATTCCAACTTAGCTACAGAAGCTAATGAGGCATTCCTTGATCTTGCTGTAGGTACAGGCGCATTACTATTAGAAGAAGGTGAAGGTGAGGATCTATTAAGATTCAAGGCCGTACCTTTGAAACAACTTATTATCGAAGATGGCCCAAGTGGTACAGTCGAGAACGTATTTAGAGATCACTCAGTAGCAGCACGAGACATTGAGCGTATCTGGCCTAAAGGTAAAGCATCAGAAGCAGTACATAAAATGATGCAAGAGAAGCCAGATGAGTTAGTTCACATTATTGAAGCTACTATCTGGGATGACAAAGAGAAGCAATATACATTCTGTGTAATTGAGTCAGCTACTAAGCACGTTGTATTTGAAGATTACTTTGAGCAGAGTCCTTGGATCGTGTTCAGATGGTCTAAGGTAGCAGGCGAGCGTTACGGTCGTGGCCCTATCATGACAGCACTACCAGACATTAAGACAGCTAATGAAGTTGTTAAGTTTGTACTGAAGAATGCTGAGAAAGAAATTGCAGGTGTATATACAGCAGTGGACGATGGCGTATTAAACCCATGGACTATCAGTGTAGCACCAGGTGCAATTGTGCCAGTAGGTCAGCAAGGATCATTACAGCCGTTAGTATCAGGTGGTAACTTCAACGTATCAGAGTTAATCCTTGGTGATTTAAGAGACTCTATTCGTAAAGCCTTATATCACGATCAACTAGGCGCAGTAACAGGCCCTACTAAGTCAGCAACTGAGATCAGCATTAGACAACAAGAGTTAATGTCAGACATCGGTTCTTCATTCGGTAGATTACAGATTGAGTTTATTAATAAGTTAATTAAACGAGCTTACTATATTCTTGAGCGTGCTAAGAAAGTTTCACCTATCAAAGTAGGTGGTCAGCTTGTAGAGATCAAAGTTGTTTCACCACTTGCACAACAGCAGGACATGGATGAGGTAAGTAAGATTGCACAGTTTGTACAGTTTGCAGGCATGGTTGGCCCAGAGGCAATGCAGATCGGTCTAGATCTTGAAGCATTCCCTGAGCATATTGCTAAATTACTAGGAGTTGATAAGTCATTGATTAGAGATGCTGAAGCTAGAGTAGAGATTAAAGCTCAAATGCAACAAGCAGCACAGCAACAACAGGTGGCAGAAGCTGCAATGAAGAACCCAGAGATGGCACAGCAACTTGCAGAGGGTGAATGATAGATAATCAAAAAGATTTTGATGCGTTAATCGCAAAGGTATTCAAGAGCAAAGACGGTAAGAAGGTTCTTGAGTGGCTAGATGAGAGATACATCAAGACAGCGGTATGTGTTCCTGGTCAGGTAGAAGGTCAGGGATATTATCGTGAAGGACAGAATAGTGTGGTACGTATGTTTAAGTCCTGCATTATGAGACAAGAGAGTGGTAAATATAACAATCGTGGAGACTAGTTATTATGGAAGATGAAACATTATTATCTGAGGCATCAGCCCCAGAAGTTACGGATACGGGCGTAGCAGATACAACAACAGACGAGAACGCATGGTACTTATCAGAGGGTGTAGCAGGTGAGGGAGAAACACCAGAGTGGTTTAAGTCTAGCAAGTACGCTACTATAGCAGACCAAGCGCAAGCTTATAACGGTCTGGAGTCTAAGCTAGGCTCATTTACTGGCGCACCTAAAGATGGATATGAAACTGTCATTCCTGAAGGTTTGAATGTAGAGATCCCTGAAGGCGATCCACTAATGGAAAACTTCAATGAGTGGGCGCAGGCAGCAGGACTATCACAAGATGCTCATAGTGAGTTGCTTGGCGTGTACATCAATAACATTGTAGGCTCACAACCTAACATGGAAGATGAGATGAAGAAGATCGGTCCAGATGCTGGTCAAAGAGTTACAGACATGGTGCAATGGGCGAAGGGTACTTTAGATGAAGGTGAGTTTGCTACGTTACAGACTATGGCAACTACAGCAGAAGGCTTTCAGTTACTAGAAAGAATGAGATCATTATCTAGAGAGACACAAGTTTCAGCACCTGATACAGCTCAACCAGTGAACACAGTTACTAAAGAAGCTTTATATGAGTTAATGAATGATGAGAAGTACCAAACATCGTCTTCATATAGAGAAGAAGTCAAACAAAAGTTTGATAATTTCTTTGGAACTGGACCTGCAAAAACAATTAGACAATAAATAATTAACACTTGGTGTAGTTTTTTGCTATAATCAAGCCACAGATACCCGTTAATCGGCCTGTATGAGTAGTTTAAGCGCCTCGAAAGCGCTAGATTCGAACCCATACATGGCCACTTTGAATCGAGAAAGTAAGATAATTTTTTAATTCATAGGAGATTAACATGTCAGTTAATTTAAGTTCTTCGGCATCAGCACAGTTTGACGCAGAAGTAAAACATGCCTTTGCAGGCGCAGGTAAATTACGTGATACAGTACGAGTTCGTACAGGCGTAGTAGGCGATACACACAACTTCCGTACAATGGGTAAAGGCACAGCCGCTGCTCGTGGTACTACTCAAGCAGACGTTACAGCAATGGACGTTTCACATGCTAAAGTTGCATGTACTTTAAGCAACTATGTTGCTCCAGAGTACACAGACATCTTTGATGCTGCTGAAGTAAACTTTGACGAACGCACTGAACTAGCAACTACTATTGCTGGTGCTTTAGGTCGTAGAGTTGATCAGTTAGTATTAGATGCTCTTGAAGCTGTTACTTCACCGCCTGCTATTGCAAACGGTGGTACTAACATGACTTTGGCTAAGATTACAGAAGCTGCTTCTAAACTAAATGATGCTGGTGTTCCGATGGAAGGCCGTGTTATGGTTTGTTCTGCTGCTGCAATTGAGTCAATGATGAACAACACAACTATCACTTCAGCTGATTACAACGCACTACGTGTATTGATGTCAGGTGAGATGAACACATTCATGGGCTTCGAGTGGAAGATGATCGAAACTCGTTCTGAAGGTGGTTTAGTTGTTGCTACTAACATCCGCTCTTGTTGGGCATACCATAAATCAGCTGTTGGTTTAGCTGTAGGTATTGATGTTTCTACTGAAGTTAACTATGTACCTGAGAAGGTTTCTTGGTTATCACTAGGTAAAGTTAAAGCTGGTGCGGTAGTTGTTGATAAGACAGGTACAGTACAAGTTGATATTGACGAAACTGCGTAAGTTGCGTTAAGACTGGCCCTTTTCACGAGGGGCTTTTCTTAAAATAATTTAGGAAGAGAACATGTCAGCAGTTAAAAACTATACAGATATTGACATTGCATCAAATGCTTTATTGTTAATCGGTGAAAGCCCAATTGCTTCATTTACCGAAGACACAGTAGCAGCGCTTATTGCAGCCAACCTATACTCTTCAACATTTGAGAGTCTATTAACACTTCATCCTTGGCGCTTTGCTTCTACTAAAGCTACATTATCAAGACTAACAGCAGCACCAGTTAATCAGTGGAAGTACGCATATCAATTACCTGCTGACTTCTTAGTAGCTCAACACATAGACGAAGGTAACGATAATTACCAGATCTATGCTGATAAGCTATATTCAGATAATACAACGATGGTTCTTGACTACACATACAAACCTGATGAGTCATTCCTTCCTGCTTACTTCACACAGCTATTAGAATTAAGACTAGCATCAGTATTTGCTATTCCTATTACTGAGTCTGCTACTCGTGGTGAATACTACGCAGGACTGGCAGAAAAACAATTACAACGATCTAAGACTATTGATTCACAATCTACACCATCAATTGGCCCACCAGCCTTAGAGGGATCTAGATTAATTAATTCGAGGTACTAATGGCTAAAGCAATTGCATCTCAAGCATCATTCATTGCTGGAGAGCTTGATCCAAGACTAGCAGCAAGGATTGATACTGAGAGTTATACTAAAGGTGCTGAAACATTAACTAATGTTATTTGCCTAGGCCAAGGTGGCGTTAAGCGCAGACCTGGTATGAAGTATATTGATACAGTTACAGAGTCATCAGTACGTCTAGTTAGGTTTGAGTTCAATGTTACGCAGACATATCTTTTGGTGTTCGTTGATTCTAAGATGTACGTCTATAAAGATGGCGTATTACAGACTAATATCAATGCCTCTGGTAATGATTACCTAGTAGTTCCATATAGCATATCTGAGATTAAAGAGATCAACTGGACTCAGAGTGCTGACACTTTGATTATCTGTCATAACGACTATGTACCTAGAAAGATTGTGCGTGGTGCTACAGATACAGACTGGACTATTAGTTCAATGACGTTTACTTACTATCCAACCCATGACTTTAATAGGGATTATGATGGTGCTACATTTACTACACCTGCATCAGCTAAGGTTGTGGGCGATAGTATTACTATTACGTTAGATGCTGGACATAACCCAGTAACGACTGAGCATGTGGGCGGTATGTTTGAAGGTAACGCAGGTGTTGTTAGAATTACATCAGTTGACACTACATCAGGCGCACAAACACTCACAGGCACAGTATTACAAGAATTTACAAACACGAATACCATTAGTGGTGTTGATGCTTCATTAGAAGAGCCAGTATGGACAGCAACACATGGCTACCCTGGTTCAGTAACATTCCATGAATCAAGACTATGGTTATCTAATTCAACTGCACGCCCTCAGACATTATGGGGATCAGTGACAGGTGACTTCTTTAACTTTGATCGTGGCTTTGGTGATGCAACAGATTCAATTGACATTACGATGGACACAGACCAGGTTAATGCGATCTACCATCTAGTATCGGGAAGACATTTACAGATCTTTACGTCTGGTGGTGAGTTCTTTATTCCAGATCGTCCTATCAAGCCTGCATCAGTGGGCGTGTTACGTCAGACAAGATTCGGAGTTCTCAAGGCTGTACCACCTATTAACGTAGATGGCGCTACAATGTTTATTCAAAGGAACGGCAAGCAGGTTCGTGAGTATTTATTTACTTATACCGAAAACTCGTATGTCTCCACAGAGGTGAATTTGCTTGCCCCTCATCTTATTAATTCACCTGTATCTATGGCAGCACAGACTGGTGATATTGATAACGAAGGAAACTACTTATATATTGTTAATGCAGATGGCACAGTGGCAGTCTTTATTACTAATAGAGCAGAATCAGTAACAGCTTGGACCAGGTTTACTACAGATGGCGATGTTAAAGATGTTGCAGTGGTTGAAGACGTGGTTTACTTCCATGTGAAGCGAACTATGAACGGCTCTACTGTATATACAATTGAAGCATTAGATAACAATACCTATACAGATTCAGCAGTGCATGTGGTTAATAGTCCAGCATCAGCAACAGTTACAGGCTTAGATCATTTGAACGGTCAAGAGTGTAGAGTGAGAGCAGATAGTTCAGTGATGGACAATGCTACACCAGCATCAGGATCTATTACTTTGGCACGTACAGCTACTAATGTAGAGGTAGGCATGAACTACGATATAGAAGTTAAGACTATGCCAGTTAATGTTACGTTCGGATCAGGCCCTATTAATGCTACTAAGCGTAGAATTTTACGAGTATCTGCTCAACTATACCAAGCAAACGGTATTAAGATAAATGGTAAAGCAGTTACAGACAAAGGTTTTGGAGTAGGCGTTTTAGGCGTTGCACCAACAGGGTTTACAGGTATGAAGACAGTACCTATGTTGGGATATTCAAAGACATCACAAGTAACAGTAACACAATCAGATCCTGCACCTATGACGTTGTTAGGACTCACATTAGAAATACAAGCACAAGGCGGTTAATTATGGCACAACTAGCATTATTATTACCAGCAGCAGGTACAGCAGCAACAGCAACAGCAGTAGCAGCACCGACATTCTTAGGAATGACAGCAGCAACATGGGGTGGTATCTCAGCAGGTGTGGGCGCACTAGGCGCTATTCAATCAGGACAAGCACAGAAGTCAGCTTTTGAACAACAAGCTAGAGCTACTGAGCAAGCAGCAAAGGATAGAGAACTACAAAGATTACAGAATTTAAGAAGAGCGCAGGCAAGCCAAAGATCTTACTGGGCAGGTAGAGGTGTTTCAGCTACTTCAGGATCAGCTGCAACTATTGCACAACAATCTAGACTTGGTTATGAATTAGAGCGTGGTGCAGATATATCATCTACTGGTCGTGAGATTCAGAGACTACAGTCAGCAGGTAGTGCGGCTCAAACAGCTGGATGGATTAAAGCAGCAGGTAGTGCGGCTAATTATGGAGCAAGTTTATAATGGCTGATTTCCAACAGTACACATTCCAACAAGGTAGAAGAGTTGGACAAGTAGATATGAGTGAGGCTAATGCCTGGGAATCTCTATCTAATACAATGACTAATTTCTCTCAGACTTTATTACAAGTTGATAAGGCACAGAAGAAGGCATACAACGCAGAAGTAAAAGAGTATGTAGAAGGCATGGAGTCAGACATCATTACTAACCTAGGTAAGGTTGCTATTGATCGTGAGAATGACTACGAGCATTACGAGCGTTTTGTTACTGCTTATAAGAAAGGCACGCTATCTGTTGTTGAACAGAATAAAGAGCTTAGTCCTGGAATGGTAGCAGACATTAGAAATGCTGCAGGCAAGATGATTGATGATAAGGCTGTTCAGTATGGCCAGAAGGTATTCCAAAACCACATTAATCTTAGAAGTGCTAGACAGCTTCAATCAGCAGAGGATTCTTTAGAGATTCATGCTGTAGATACAGAACATTTGATTGATTCAACTATTAACACTTGGCATCAACAACCAGAGTTCAGAGATGGCTACATTGATAGTGTGTCTCCTATCTTCCAAACACAGAGAGACATGTTTGCTAATAAGATCGATGGTCTATTAGAACTTGGTAAGACAGGTGATGCTGCATTTAAGCAAGAGCAAGCACTATTAGGTCGATTCTATAAGAAGGCAGCAATGGCCGAATTAACGGCTAATATGGAAGAAGGCAAAGGATGGCAAACCATTCAGGACTTTAACGCTGATCCGAGCAAATTCTTTAGCTCTAGACCACAATTACAAGCATTATTCCCAGAGGTTAAGATCTCTATGAGTGATGAAGACAAGAATGCTACGTTTAAAGACATGATGTCTATGCTTAACGGTTATCAAGGTCAGCAAGATCGTGTTCAAAATGCAATAGCTGCGGATAAGTTAGAAGGCCAAGAGTTCTTCTATTCTAATATCCAAGGTCAGATTGCAGATGATCCTGAGAATATTGATAAGGCAAACCTCCAGTCATGGTTAGAAGAAGACAAGATTACTACTAAGCAACATGATTCATTATTGAAGATGGTGCAAAGTGGTGGCTTATACAGTGAAGATGATAATATCGTATCTGGATTATGGGATACGTTATTTGATCCAACAGCAGATCAGTTTGCAGTTTATGATCAGATCAGACAAGCAGTAGATAACAATCAGATTACACCAGCAACACAGAAACAAATGCTTGCTACTCTAAGAGATGGTGGACTGAAAGATGTTACTAAGGATGAAGACTATCAGATGGCTATTAACGAGGTTAAGACTGAGTTTAGAACTACTGGTCCATTAGCTGCATTCTTGCCTAACGAGTCTAAGAATATCAATAGAGCAATCAGAGAGATCTACGAACTGAAAAAGACATTACGTCCAGATCAGAACTTCCTTGATGAAGTGGATGCTATTAAGTCTAAGTACAAGCGTACGTCCGAATCTGCCAAGCCTAAAGTAAGCTGGAGAACTGGCACATGGTCAGGCACAGCAGAAGCACCAGAGCCTGAAGTATCTAAACAGACATTGGCAATTCTATTAGAGAGTAACCAGATTACAGATAAACAATACATGGAACAATTCAATGCTATTGATGAGTACATGGAAGCCTATAATTTAAGGGAAGGTAGAAAGTAATGCTAGAAGCAACAATCTATTTGAATGATAAGCCAGAAGGCGACATGACTGGTGGATTCAAGGATAGACTCGAAGATAGAGCTATTCAGACTTCACCTGCTATGAAATACTTCAATGACTACAAAGCACAGCAAGTAGTTGAAGAGGTAGATGAAGAGATTGAGCTGCCACAAGAGATTACTGGTAAGACTATACGTGAGCCAGAGGTTAATGCTTTTGACCAGATCTATGCTTTAGATGCTCAAGAGCCTGTTGTACAAGAGCCTATTCAACCTGAAGTAGATAAGCCTCTATTACAAGACGCATGGGATATGCTACCTGCTGAAGCACAAAAGATAGCGTGGCCATTTGCTGCACCGTTTGTTAAAGGCGCAGGTGAAGAGAATCCTATCTTACGTGGTATGACTGAAGGCGCATTACATGACGCACCACAAGGTATTGTTGATCTATCTCGTGATGTTGTTAATGCACTTGGTGGCGAGTTCAAAGAAGAAGACTGGTTAAAGATTCCACAGATACTTGAATCAAACCCAGACTCTACTACAGAAGGCGTAGTAAGAGGCCTATCACAGTTCATGTCAGTATTTGGCGCAGCAGGTGGTATTGGTAAAGGCGCAACTATATTCAAACAAATGATGGCTGGTGGATTAGCAGATGCTACATTTGATCCTACTGGCGGTAACGTGGCTACTCTATTAAGAGAGCTAGACATGGATAATGCACTAACTCAGTTCTTAGACTCTAAAGTGGGCGAAGATGCTGATGCTTTAGAGAGACTACAAGCTAGAGGTAAACAAGTATTAGAAGGTGCAGGTATTGGTTTCGCTATTCCTACCTTGATCGGTGGATTGAGATGGGCCAAGAACAATGCTAAGGACTTATTACAGGATTCAGATCCTAACCTAGTGCCTGGTGTGATGAAGAAGTTTGGTATTGATCTGCCACAGAAGGATATTGTAGGATTCCATAATTCTCCACATAAATTCGACAATATTGACCCAAGCAAACAGCAAGAAGGTTTAATGGGTAAAGGTCATTATATTTTCTTAAATAAAACTGCTGCTGATGATTACCCTGGAGCTTATAAATACACTCAAGAAGTTCCAGATGATATTAGAAATAGAGTAATAAACTTCGGTGATGGTAAAGACTCTCTTCTTGTTAAGAGCGCATTTAAAAACATTAGTGAGAAAACAGGTATAAAGTTCTCTGATGATTTCAGACCAGGCAGTTACTTTGAATTAATTGACGAAGTTGGTCATGATAAAGCTCATGAATTACTAAGAGCAGAGGGAGTCATAGGAAACATGACAGATATAGGAACTACATCGAAGCCTGAAGCTGTAATGATGTACAACCCTGATGATGTTCAGTTATTATCTCGCAATGGTGAAAGCCTTATACAAGGTCAAACTAAAGAAACCGACCCTATGATTGTTCAGCACAACCTTAGTGAGACTGGTGTTGAGATAGCAGATGAGATCGGTGGTATTCCTATGCCTTCAATGGCAGTATCTAAAGTTGATAGTCCTTTAACTAGTTTTGGTGACATAACCCTAGTGGGCGATAAGACTTTAGCAACTCCAGATAGAAGGAACTTTGTATATAGCTCAGATACTTACACAGGCAGTCAACCAAGTAGATTCATGGCGTTCACAGATGTTGAGAAAGTAGCAGACAGCATCATGAATAGAGCGGACATCAAGCACTTTGGTGATAATTACATGTTTGATCTATCTTCTGATTACATAGATAAGGAAGAGATCTACAAGAAGTTAGCTCGTATAGATGCTATGGCTGCCAAAGGTTATAAGACTACTGACTATGATCGTTATGCTGATATGGAAAAAGCTTTCTTTAAAGAGAATCCAGATGAAAGCAGATGGTACTTCCATACTGACTATGAAGTTACTCCTGAAAGTTTAGGCGAGGTTGAGGCTGTATTCACATCTAGCTCAGGTAAGAACCAGCCTTATACCAAAGAGAATGTATTAAAGCAGATGGAGAAGAATAAAGCTTGGAAGCCTGCAACAGAGTCTGGAACATTAGGCTCTCCAACTGGTAGAAAGAGAGCTGTCACTGCTAAGAAGTTTACTAATATTGAACAAGTTAAAGCGGCTAGAGAGAAGATAATCCCTGAAGAGCAGTTCCAAGAGATTGCTCAATCAGTTCAAGATAAAGAGTTTAGAGTATCAGAGGCGATTACAAAACTAGATGAAGTGGATAAGCGTACAAGTGGACAGTGGGGATTTGGACATGATCTTTCTCATGAGTTGATGGAAACAGTTCTATCTGGCAAGTCTATTGATAGCTATGGCTTTAGCGAAGAGACAAACAAACAATTGTTAGAGTTAATCAATCCTTTGAAAGATATGATGAAGGACATGCCTACTAAATACTTTGAGATCAAACCAAGAGACATCAAGACTCTCTCTGATTTTAAAGGTGCTATTGTTCCTCATTATGCAAAAGAAGCTAGGAAGCTATTGAAGAAGGCTGGCATCAAGAAGATCTATACTTACGGCACAGAAGAAGAGCGTAAAGAGCTGTTCAAGAAGTTCCCTGAGTTGATGTTTGCTAAAGTTGCTATCCCTGCTGGTGCATTAACTCTACAAGATTCAGATGCTAATGAACTATCAGACTTTATCAAAGGTTATGAGAAGTACAAAGGTGCTGGTTACTACGCTACCAAGTCAGAAGAGAAAGAAGGATTAGTTACAGCAGGTTATGGCTCAACACGTAGAGTTAAGCATGGTGAAAAGGTAACAAAAGAACAGGCAGAAAAGTGGTTGAAAGAAGATATTAAAAAAGCCAACACAACTGTTGATCGTTTAGTTAAAATAGAGATAAACAATAATCAGAGAAATGCTTTAGTATCATTGGTTTACAATGTAGGTGAAGGAAACTTCAAAAAGTCTAAAGCACTTAAAGCACTAAACTCTGGTGATATTGAAACATTTTTGAAAGAAGCATTTGACCCTAAGATTGGCTTTGTTAAAGCTAAGAAAGGTGGCAGGATACTCAAAGGCTTAGTTAATAGAAGATCAGCTGAAAAAGAGCTGTTCATAAAAGGAACTAAGTAATGGGTACTCCTCTAGCAGAAATAGGCAAGGCATACATAAAAGCAGGCGCTAAGAGAACTGAGGATATAGTTGAGGCTGGTGCAACTGGCCAACTAAAGACTGAAGCACAAGAAGCAGCATTAAGATCGGCAACTCCAGAAGTAGAGCCTGTAGCGGTTACAGAACCTGTAGCGGTAACACCTACAGAAGTTACACCTGTAGAAGCACCTATAGAAACTCCAACCATACAACCTATTGATGAAGTCGCACAAGCCGAAGCAATCACTGCGCAAAAAGATATTGAGATGGGGCTTCCTTCAGCTGCTACTCCAGGCGCACGTAACATTAATTTTGATAATATTAAAGAGCCTGATGAAGTCTTAGCTGTCATTGACAACATAGGCGCACAGGAAGATCAGTTTATTAAAGCTCGTGGTGGTGTTGTATCACAAGATCAAACAGTTGTTGATGCTCAGAAAGTAGAGTTGGAAGACATCCTAGGCTTTAAGCTTGGTGATGGTGTGACACCTGCTAGAGTAACAGGCGCTAGAATTGCTTTAACTGATTCAGCATCAAGACTACAGAAATTAGCTAAGAATGTATTAGATGGCGAAGCCACTACAGCTGAGAAACTAGCATTCAGACAATCTGTATCCACTCACGTTGCTATTCAACAATCAGTAGCAGGAATGTCAGCAGAAGCTGGACGCTCACTAAACGCATTTAAGATTCCAGTACAAGCAGGCATGCAGACTGGAAATAAAACAGCAGTATTTAGATCACAACTACAAGAGACTTTCGAGCGCTCTGGTGGTGATGACACATTGTACAAATTAGCAGAGTATATTGAAGAGGCAGGCGATGACCTAGCTGAAGTAACTAAACGTGCTAAAGAGGCAAATTCAGCTACTACAGGTGACTTTATCCTTGAATACTGGATCAATGGTATTCTATCTAGTCCTGCAACACACATGGTTAATGTCACATCTAATGCGATGGTAGCCACATGGTCTATTCCAGAAAGAATGTTAGGCGCTGCTTACTCTAAGTTATTCAGATCACAGAAAGGTGTAGAGATTCAAGAGGCAGTTGGTCAAGTATATGGCTTAATGCAAGGTACTCGGGATGGTCTTAGGATGTTTGTCAAAACTATGAAGACTGGCGAACCTTCAGATCCTGCAATGAAATTAGAAGCCCGTAAGTACAGAGCTATTACAGCTCAGAACATGGGTATCAATACTGAAGGTTATTTATCTAAAGGTGTTGATCTATTAGGTGACACTCTTAGACTTCCAGGTAGATTCCTTGGTGCTGAAGATGAGTTCTTTAAAGCTATCGGCTACCGTATGGAACTTAATGCTCTTGCTTATAGAAAGGCTACAGGAGAGGGATTAGAAGGCGAAGCTCTAGGTAAGCGTATTGTAGAGATTATTAACAATCCTACTGAAGAGATCCACTTAGCATCATCAGATGTTGCACGAGTACAGACATTTACAAACCCATTAGGTGACAGTGGTCAGAAGATACAGCAGTTAGCTAACTCTCATCCAGCACTTAAACTTGTATTACCATTCGTAAGAACACCAGTAAACATTGTTAAGTTTGTTGGCATGCGTTCACCACTAGCACCCCTTGCTAAGTCATACCGAGCAGATATAGCAGCAGGTGGCGCAAGAAAAGATATGGCACGATCCAGGTTGAGTCTAGGTTCGTTGGTTATGGGTGTAGGTGTTATTATGTCTTCAGATGGTACTATTACTGGTGGCGGACCAAAGAATAAAGCACAAAGAGATGCCCTAAGAAGACAAGGATGGCAGCCTTATTCAATGAAAGTGGGCGATAAGTATTACTCATTTAATAGAACAGATCCAATAGGAATGTTCCTTGGCCTATCAGCAGACTTAACTGAAGTCATGCAATATGCAGAAGATGATCAAGACTCATTAGACCTTGCTACAGCAGCAACAATCTCAATGGCTAAGAACTTAACTTCTAGAACATATCTAAGAGGTTTATCAGATGTGATGAACGTATTATCAGATCCAGATCGTTATGCTGAAAGATTCTTCCAAAGACAAGCTGCATCATTTACACCAATGACATCATTGGTTGCTAACATTGAGAGAGAGTTTGATCCTACTATGAGAGCTACTTATTCATTGATGGATGAGATTAAAGCTAGAACACCTGGACTATCAGATTCACTACCACCTAGACGCAACCTATATGGTGAGCCTATTGTATTACAAGGTGGCTTAGGTATAGACTTTGTATCACCTATCTACTCATCTACTAGGAAGTTTGATTTTGTAGATAACGAGATCGTAGAGAATGAAGTAAACGTAACCATGCCTAGAAGAAGTATTGGCACTGGTAACTTCTCTATTGAGCTTAACGCAGACGAATATGATAGATATGTTGTTTTAGCAGGTAAAGAGCTGAAAATGCCTTATACTAACCTCAAGACTGGCAAGACTAAGGACTTGAACTTACATAAATACTTACAAGGCATGATGGCTAGTGATATGTATCAAGATGCTAGTGAAGGTCCAGATGGCGGTAGAGCTATGCTTATTACTACTATCGTAAATGCGTTTAGAGATGGCGCAAAGGCAACACTACTAGATGAGAACGAAGCATTGGCTGCTGAATGGGATTATCAGAAACAATTAAAAGTTGAAGCGAAAACAGGAAGATCTTTAGAGGAGTTACTAGGTGAATACTAATATGGTTGCACAAGATTTACTACATGAGCTGTTTGAATATAAGAACGGTAATTTGATCCGTAAAGTTAGAACAGCTCCATCTACAAAAGTCGGTGATGTTGCTGGTTGTCATGCCGCTAAAGGCTATATACAAGTTAGAGTAAAAGGAAGAAAGCGTTCTGCTCACAGATTAATTTGGATTATGCGCAATGGCGACATTCCCGAAGGATTACAGATTGATCATATTAATGGCGTTAAAGATGACAATAGAATTGAGAATTTAAGGCTTGTTACCAACCAGGAAAATCAATTTAATAGAAAAGTTAATGGATGCAGTTGGCATAAGACAAAGAATAAATGGGGATCATATATAGGTATGAATTATAAATTAATACACCTTGGAATGTTTGATACTGAACAAGAGGCGCATCAAGCATATTTAGATGCAAAATATGAATTACACATAATTAAAGAGAGGGTAGCATAATGGCAAACTTAAAGGTAGGCGATCTAACGCCCAGAGCGCAATACACAGCATCTAGCGGGCAAACAGCGTTTACATACCCGTTCCCTATTTTTGCAAACGCCGATCTAAAGGTTTACGTTGGCAATACACTTAAAACATTAACCACTGATTACACAGTAACTGGCGCAGGCACAGACAATGGAGGCACAGTTACTCTAGTATCTGGCGCTTCTACAGGTGATATTGTTACGGTCTTCCGTGATATGCCAGTTGCTAGAACATCAGACTATCAAGTGAACGGTGATTTACTAGCCACAACATTGAATGATGACCTAGATAAGTTAGTAATGATGTGTCAGCAGATTGAAGAGGCATTTGATGGCCGTACTATCTTATTGGATAGATTTGCTGAGAATCCTACAAATGCTGAAGGCAGACTAACGCCTTTAGTTGGGACAGTTACTGATAGGGCGAACAAATATCTAGCATTTACTTCAGATGGTAATATCGGCTATGTTGCAGGAACATCGTCTGACATTGTGCCAGGTACAGTTGGTACTGATTTAGTGGCAGCAACTACACAGCAAGATGGAAGAGATGCTATTGATGTTTATTCCCAGAGTGAGGTTGATGCTGTTGACTCGACTCTTGAAGGCAACATTAATCTTAAAGCTAATTCAACAGACCCAGAGCTAAACGGGGATGTGACAGGTTCTGCAATCTTAGATGATGATACTATGGCTACTGCTAGCGATACTACCTTGGCTACTTCAGAATCTATCAAGGCTTATGTAGATACAGGTATTCCGAGAGTATCAGCTAGAGTGAAAATGAACACTTCTAATCTTGTATACCAAACATTATATTCAAAATCGGTGGCTACTGACTTCGGTGTTTCATCAGGAACAATACTTAATGTGTTCTTTGAGCTTGAGTGTAAAACAGCTCACGATGGTTTTACTGTTGGCAATATAGTTTCAATGTACGGGATGAACAATGGTTATGCTGATTCTCATCAGAACCCAGCACACTGGTCGAGTAGTGATTGCGCTACCGCTACTGTCTATACAGCCACTAATGATGCTGGTAGCGGGGTACTACACTTATGGACTAAGACAGTAGGCAGTATCACAGCCGACACTTGGCTAGATTATGACAAGTGGGATATTTACGCAAGAGTTTATTACACAATTTAAAGGAGAAACAAATGAAAGCATTCAAACAAAAAATAGGCGCACAAGGTAACGCAACTAGTGCAATTAATATATCAGATACTTACTACACAGGTGAACTAGCAGCATCTACTAACCAGTCAGTGACTATCCCCACAAATGGCAATATCTGTGTATTCAGTGCTAATGGTGACTTCTATGTAAGATACGATGGAACGGCATCAACTGTACCTAGCGGTGCTATTGGTGCTGACTATGTTGATCTAAATCCAAGTGTTAGAGATGTGTCGGACTTAACTGAACTGAACATCATTGCACCATCAACGACTAAGATTACTTTAGCGTTCTATTCATAGGAGAGAGTAATGAGTTACAACAAAGGCAATTCAAGTAAGAACGTAACAGGTGCATCAGTAGTTGATGGAACTTTAGAGAACGCAGACTTTGCAGATAACGGATTATCTGGTGATAAGATTGATGGTGGTACTATCAGTAACTTCACCTCAACAGGTATTGATGATAACGCTACGAGTACAGCTATTACTATTGATGCTAGTGAGAATGTAGGGTTTACTAATCAGAATACTGCTTCAAATCCTATCGAG
>Ga0233434_1001638_pt1 | contig 21331 bp, 16 predicted proteins | sample SI_122_August201_4_FD_182738 | JGI IMG/M metagenome (GOLD analysis project Ga0233434, IMG submission 182738) | Seawater microbial communities from Saanich Inlet, British Columbia, Canada - SI_122_August2016_120_MG | ecosystem: Environmental > Aquatic > Marine > Inlet | place: Canada: British... | reverse complement strand
TTTCAGTAGATGGAGAAAAATATGAGATTAAACGTACACTAAAGAGAAAAAATTCTGGAGTAAACCAGGATCCAAAAAATTCCTGGATAAAAATTAAAGATGAAATACTGCCACTATCTCCATCAGAATTAAAGCAACGAGTATTGCAGATTTTAAAATTCAACGAGCCTGCAGACCCAAAAGCTGAGAGTAAAATCTTCAGATATGCCATATTTACGCCTCAGGAAGCCATGAAAGAAGTACTGTCTGACTCTAAAAAACGTCTTGAGACCATCCGTAAAGCCTTTGGAATTGAGGACTATAGCATCGCAAAATCAAATTCACTTGAAGTAATTAATGAATTAAAATCAAGGTCTGCCGTGTTACAAGAAAGATTTGGCAACATTACACAATTAGAGTCAGAAATTTCAGAATCAGAAAAAAATGTTTCAAAATTGGATGGAATGATTGCAAGTATGTCCAAAAACATTGAGGATGAAAAATCTAAAGAAAATGAAATTACAAATCAAATCAAAGAGATGCAAGACAAAAACAGTGAGAGAATCAAACTAGAGGCAAAAAAAGATAATTTGGAAGACAAAATAGAATCATCTAAAAAACAATTCTCACAAATTGAAGTAGAGTTTACAGAGTTTGAATTAGAATTAAAACAAAGCAATGATCGTATGGAAAAATTAGTGTTCATCAAAAGACCAGAGACATTACTTGAGATAAATCAAATAGCAAATGAGATAAAAAAATTCCAAAAGATAAATGATGAGTTAATTGAAAATAATTCAGAGAAAAATTCAATCACTCAAGACATTACAAAACTAAAAAAATCACTAGGAGATAAAATCAATTCAGATAAAAAATCTTTAGAAGAATCATTAGGAAACTTGGAAAAAGAAAAAGAATCACTAGAGAAATTTTTAGATGAGATTTCAGAAAATAATAATAAAATCAAGGAACAGCAAGTTGAAAAAAATACTATCAAATCTAGTCTTGAAGGAGATATTGCAGAGTTTGTAAAATTAGGAAGTAATTGCCCCACATGCAAACAAGAGATAACAAAACAACATCATCATACTCTAGTAGATAGGAAACAAGACCAAGTAGAAAAATTAAAACAAGAACTAGAAGAAATCGCAAATTCCTTTTTTGATTCAAATTCAAAATCAAAAGAAATTAAAGAAAAACTAGATTCCTACACACAAGAAATTACTAGAATACAAAAAATCCTACCTGGAATTGAAGAATACACTACAAAATCATCAAAATTAAATCAAATTATGACCAAAATCAGTGAAATTAAAGACTCTCAAAATGGAGACTATGGAGAAAATCCAGTAGAATATCTAACTAACCTCAAAGAAGAATTAATTGAATTTAATAATGCAACAGAGCAAATGAAGCAAATTATTGAATCAAAGAAAAAAATTGAAGAGAAAGTATCTCAAAAACAAATAGAATTTGAGAATCTAGAAAAAGAAATTACTCAAAATGAATTAGAATTGTCTCAAACAGAATCTATACTAGAATCATTTGATGATATTGGAAAAAGAATATCAGAATTAGAAATTAAACAAAATAATCACAGAGATAAAATCAATGAACTTTCAGGGATTCTTGCATCATCAAAAGAAAAGAAAAGCAATGAAGAAGAAAAGATCAAAGTAAATGAGAAAAAGATTTCTGAATCTAAAAAATGGCAAGAACAATTCAAGAAATTATCAGGAATTAAAGAATGGTTTGAGAAATTTTTTATTCCAACTGTATCCCAAATTGAAAAACAAGTATTACTATCAATATTACAGAATTTTAATGAAACATACACTAGATGGTATTCTATTTTAGTTGAAGACCCAACTAAAGAGAGTAGAATTGATGAGAACTTTACACCAATAATTAATCAAGATGGATATGACCAGGAAATTGGATATTTGTCAGGTGGGGAGAAGACAAGTATTGCACTAGCTTATAGATTGACATTGAACTCTCTAATGAGAAAAGAAACAGAATCAATGAAGTCTAATTTATTAATTTTAGATGAACCCACTGATGGATTCTCTAAAAATCAATTAGGAAAGATTAGAGAGTTACTTGATGAGTTAAAATCAGAGCAAATCGTGCTTGTTTCTCATGAAAAAGAGCTTGAAACGTATGTGGATAATATTTTCCAGGTTTCAAAAGAGAATGGATTATCAAAAATTTCTAAACTAAATTGAAGATTCGTAGGTATTAGGTCGCAAGTTCATACTCACATGTCAGACATTTTGAGCAAATTGAGAGAAATTAAAGAATTATTGAAAAGAATAGATTCAAAACTAGAATCCACCTTTGGCCATTCTCATTCCAATATTTGCAAATTCATCCATGTATTTTATTCCTGAATTAATCCTTCCTTGATTTCTTACTGACCAGGGTACTTCGTTTTTTTCTGAATGTCGTCTAAGAATATTTTCATGGAACCAATTACCTGCACTCCCAAAAACTTTCTTAATTGGTTCTTTTACTGAATCTCCTACCTCTTCAACTAATCCTAACATTTCTTTATCAGATAGTATTTCTTTCTTGTCATTCCATTGTTTTGTCATTACTGTGGAAATCCCATCAATTTCCTTTTCTAATCTTGGAACATCCAAGTAATCATAAACATAATTTTGTTCTCGGATTTCTAATGTATTGTACATTTGATCAAGTAATCGTATTATTTCTTTTTGTGTCATTAAATACATTTCAAGAAAATAAGATAATCTTTGTCGTTTTTTCAATTTGATAACTTTGATGGAATAATAAAATTGTACATTCAATAACCAATTCAATTTTTTTAGAAATTGATTAAAATCTTTATCTGATTTTCCCGATGATTTTTTTGATGGATACTCATTTTCTGGAAATTTAATATTACTTCTCAATAATTCTTCTAAATCCCACTGAAATCTTTTTTTTGATAATAATCGATTAATTTTTGATTCTAAATTTTTCTCTAGTTTGATTTTTTTATCGATAACTGACATATGCAATTATTATTTTCCCAGTAATTTAGCCTTTAGATAAAATACCACTCCATATTTCCTTCCATTTCTTCTGATTTTGAGGCTCAAATCTGGCCTAATTCAGTCCGATCAGCTTAACGCTGATTCGATATTAGATCAAAAATCAAAAACATAAGAAAAGATGAAGTTAATAACCAGATCAAAAACAAGTAAAAAATGGAAAGTATTTTTCTACAAACAACAGGTACAGCAGTGATTGCTGCAATTTTTGTTGCAATAATAATTTCAGGCATATTCTTTGTAATTCAAAAAAAATCAATTAAAAATCAAATTGCAAGATTGCATGATCCAAAAATAAAGTATGATGTAGAAAGGATTCAAAAAGATTTAGGTTCATTTTCAGATAATTTAACTAATTTGAGAACATCCATTCCTCATACAACTGAAGTGAGTAGTATGCAAGAAAACGTTACAAAACTTTGTAATGATTTTGGTGAATTAAAAAATACATTAGATTCGCAAATGGATATGTTTAGATTAAACACAACTGAAGACCTCACTAAAACTAAAGAAGAAATGCTCAAAAATGCAGCAGAAGAAATAACAGAATTTGCAGGAAATCACATTAAAGAGAATAGTGTAGATAGAGAAGAATTTAACAATTTAAAACAAAGAATAGAGAAACTTGTTGGAACTGATGAGTCAGCAGAAAGAGTAGATATTCTTGCAACACTCTTTGATAGTTTACAAATCAAAGTATTGAATTGGCAGTGTGGCATGTTTAAATTATTACGAGGAGGATTAGCTCCAGAAGCTGAAGAGGACCACATGATTGCAAAAGGAATACCAATATCTCCAGGAATTAAATTTTTGAAAAAACTTGATGAGCAAGGTATTACAGATTCAAAAAAAGTTAACGCGTATTATCTAAATCCAGAATATGAATGGATTTACAGTTATATTGATAATCCAGATTGGCTTCAAAAAAGATTAGAAGATAAAATAAAAAAAGAAAAAGATTACCAACAATTTATCAAAAATAATTTAAATTTGATAGAAGAAGGATTACTACTTGAAGAATCAGAGTATCAATTAGATACAGGAAAAATTGATTTTGTGTGCAGAGACACTACAGGAAAAATGGTCGGGCTGGAATTAAAATATCCAAATGCAGCAACTACTGTGAATCGGCAATTATTAGGTTACAAAGCAGATTATGAACGAAAGACAGGAAATACAAATACCAGATTCATGATTATTGCACCAAAATTATCAGAAAGCCTCAAAGATTTGTTGACCAAAGAAGAATTAGAATTTAGAGAAATTAGTTTTGATGAATAAAAGATTCTAAATGGTATCTATAGTATGCATACTATTGTCATGTATCATAATAACTCCAGGCATAAACAATACACATGAAACAATCAATGTATCCAAGAATCATCAGAGAGTTTGATGATAAAGATGAAGAACCAATGGCATATTGGAGAAAATAAAATCAATGTTAGAATCAATGAGTGGGTTTTGGTCAATACATAATAACAGAATCAAAAGAGAGGATAAAGCATGACTGATGAATTAAATGAGCAACAAAAATCAGCAATAGAACAAATTCAAGGATCATCATTAATTATTGCAGGACCAGGTAGTGGAAAGACCTTTGTGATTGTAGAGAAGGTAATCAATTTAGTAAAATCAGGAGCACCTCAAGAATCTATTTTGTGTATGACATTTACAGAAAAAGCTGCAGGAGAGATGAAGCAGAGATTAGAAAAAGAGGGAATTTTAGATGCACATATCAGTACATTTCATTCATTTGCAAAAGAAATACTAGAAGATAATTTCATAGAATCAGGATTAGGAAGAAGTACAAAAATTTTCAAAAAAACATCTCAACTAGTATGGTGTATTAAAAATACTGATAAATTTAATTTTAATCAAGAATATTTGGAGCTTGGAAATAATCAAATCAAAATTTATACTGCAATTTTAGAGGCAATAAGTTCATTTAAAGAAGAAATTATCACCCCTCAAGAACTTCAAAAATATATTGAATCAAATATTAAAAAACTAGAAACTCTAGACCAAGAAGAACCCAAAGTTGCAAAGGAGTTTAAATTTTTCAAAAGATTAAACGAATTTAACAAAGTGTATACTGCTTATGAAGAGTATAGAGAAGAAAAGAATCTAATTGATTTTGATGACATGATAACTAAAGCAATTGCAGTCTTACAAAAAGACAAAGTCGTACTACAAAACTATCTTGATAAATTCAAATACATTTTGGTAGATGAATTTCAAGATAACAACTATTCACAATTACAATTAATAAAATTATTAGGTCAAGCACAAAATGTTACAGCAGTAGGAGATGATGATCAATGTATTATGAGATTTCAAGGAGCGTACTTTGGAATTTTTAAAGACTTTGAGCAGACATATTCAGGATTTAAAAAAATTGAACTTAGCAGAAACTATCGTAGTACAAAAAATATTGTAAATCTTGCAAATCAATTACTAAATCCAATTGAGAAAAGAGAGCAAAAATCACTATTTTCTGATGAAGAAGAAGGAGATCAAGTTCATGTTATTCGCTCGCCTACAGATAAAGGGGAAATAGAATCCACAGTCAAAACAATTCGTTCCCTAATTGATAAACCACTAAAAAGACGAGATGGTACTACATCTCCAATTACCTACAAAGATATTGCAATTTTATCTAGGCGTAAAGCAGAAGGTCAAAAATTTACCAAAGCCCTAAGGTCATTTGGAATTCCAGCCACATTTGTGGGGGAGACCAATATTTTCACTAGTCCGGCAATTCTTGATTTATTTTCATTTCTAAAAATTGCAAATAATCCTACAACTACAGGTGCTGAAATTTATCGACTCCTCAAAAGTCATGGAATATCGGACCATAACATTGCAGTTCTAACAAACTATGCACACAGAAAGGCACGCCATGTCTATGCAGGTGAGCAAGACATGGTATTAGAAACTATAAGAAACTACAAAGACTTTGAGATTACACAAAAAGCAGAGATTTCAGAATTACTAGAACAAATAGATAAAGTTCTAGAACTAACAAGATATGCTACAATTAGTGAACTAGTTTACAAAATAATGTTCGGTATTTCTGATTTGTATAAAAAATCAATAAATTCAGAAAAAGCATATGATAAAAAAAATATTCTATTACTAAACAAGTTTTATGAAATCGCGCAAGAATTCCAAGATATTTATCCTACCAGTCCATTATCAGAATTCTTAGAACATATTGAAATTATTGGTGAATTTGATATTGAAATTGAAGATGTCATACTAGAAGATACTGTTAATGTTCTAACAATGCACAAAAGTAAAGGAAAACAATTCCCAATTGTTTTTGTAACTGATTTAGCTGAAGGAAAATTCCCAGGAGGGTGGAAAGAATTACAATTTACAATGCCAACAGAATTGATGAAAGGAGTGGACAGAACACAGGATTCTGAAGCACTACACATTGAAGAAGAAAGAAGATTATTCTATGTTGCAATGACTAGGGCAATGAATAAATTATTTTTACTATACCCAAAACGATACAATGGGAATGTAAATGAGAAACCTGAATCTCAATTTTTAAGAGAATTGGATTATGAAAAAAATCCATTAATCAAACTAATTGACTTTGATGAATCAGATGACTTTAACGTAGAAGCAGAAGACGTAATTGAACGAGAAAAAGCAGATTTACAAAAAGAAGCATCTAGTGCTATTAATCAAAACCATCTAACTACTGCAATTCACAGAATCATAGAACTTGCCAGAATCAAACATTATGAAAAACATGGAGATTTTAAGGGATTTGTGCCTGAAGATGTGCTAAAAATCGATGTAAATGACTTGGATTTGTCATCAGAATTTGCAGGTGAAAAACAAATGTTAATCAACAAAGAGGCATTCACATTATCCCCTAGCAGTATCAAGGCATACGAGGACTGTCCACTAAAATTCAAATACCAAAAAATTATGCGAGTGCCACAACCTGCAAGTGTTGCAACTGATCTTGGAACAGTAATTCATGCAGTTACTGAAGAGATGGCTGAAGACAAGGCAAAGGGAGAAAAATTAACAAAAGAAAAAGGAATGGATAAACTAAAAGACAAATGGATTTTCCGCTCTTATCAAAATCAAACTGATGAAAACAAAGCTGTAGGAAGAGCAGAACAAATGATTGAGACATATGTCAAATGGGAAGATGAAACAAAAAATACTTTGGTTGAAACTGAAATTCCATTTGAAGTAAAAATTGGAGACATTACATTTACTGGAAGAATTGATAGATTGGAGAAAAACCCTGATGGAAAATACGAAGTAGTTGATTTCAAATCCGGTTCTTCAGTTAAATCAAAAAACAAAGCAAAAATTGATCCACAACTAAACATCTATGCAATTGCAGTAAAGAAACTAAAAGGAGAGTTGCCAGTTAAAGCATCATTATTTTATGTTGAAAAAGACAAAATGGTAGAATATCCAGTTACTAAAGAATCAGTAGATGAGGCAATCATGCCAGTGATAGAAATGACAAAAGAAATTCTCAAAGAAAATTTTAAACCAACACCTAGTTATGGTGCCTGTATGTTTTGCTCATATCAGAATATTTGTGATGCAAAAATGGTAAAAGATTAAAAAATTGATTTAAGATTTTAGTTTTTTTCCTTTTGATTTTATCCCACTGTTAAATTCAGTTACAGAACTCCAATCAATTTTTCCATTTTTTGAAGGAAAATTAAGATTAAATTGGTTCGTAAGATCTGCTAATTTCTTTTCATATTCTTCTTGATAGGAGGCAGCATAATGTACAGATTCTTGGGAAATTACCTCGTTAATCATAATGTGGAAATCACTACATCCAGTGAGTTCTTGCCACGCAGCTTGTCCTGCAATTTTCCTGTAAGGTGTTTTTTTATTTGCAAGTGAAGATGTCTTCCCATATCCATGTATTCTGACAGGGTCAAAACGTTTTTTTGTTTTATATAATCTTTGAGAAGTTTCAGTAAATTCTTCACCTTGCTTTTGTGCTGCAGATGCATTTTGAATGTTAGGTCCAGATTTAAAAGAATAAACATGAATTTCAGAATCTTGTTCTATTGAAAAATCAGTTCCTTGTCCTGTAGAAACAACACCGCCAGAAATTTCCAATCCAAGAGATTCAAAGAAATCTTCCCCAAACATTGTTTCTTCAGAAGAAGTAAGAAAATCAGTTAATAATGAATTAATTAATTTGTCAGGAGTTGAAATATTTCTTGATGCATAAAGATAAGGGTTTTTTCCCAATAGTTTTCTAAGTGTCACTGTTTTAATTTTATTTAATCTAGATTTTTGAAATTTATTATGATGTTTTTTTATTATAGATTTTTTTTGTTCTTCTGAAAAGCTAGACATTACTTTTTTTAGGTTTTACAGATACTTTTCTTTTAGGTTTTGATTTTTTCACTTGTTTGCCTATTTCTTTAATCCTTTTGAGAGCAATTTTATAATATTCCTCATGAACTTCTGTCCCAATAAAATGTCGATTCAAATTAATTGCAGCTAGTGCAGTACTTCCACTCCCCATAAAGGGGTCCAAAATGACATCGCCTTCTTTTGAAAATAATTTGATAAACCATGAGGGTAAAGATACAGGAAAAGCAGCACTATGACTAACATTACCACATTCTGTAGCCATATGTAAAACATTTGTTGGATAGACAGTGTCTTTTCCCATCCAATTTGAGACATTTTTACCAAATCCACTTTTCACTTTAGATTCATCTCTAGTTTTATCGACTTTTGAGAGATTTTTGAGACGTGAATCAGCCCAACCTCCCATTGGGACTTTGACGGCATCTTGATACATGTTGAATTTTTTTTGTTTTGTAAAGTGTAAACACCGCTCCCAAGAATCTCTAAATCGATTTGGCCATTTTCCAGGAAAAGAATTCTTTTTGTGCCAAACATATTCTTCGACCCATAACCATCCTTGTTTTCTCATTTCTAAAATTAATTCTAAAACATATGTTGCACGTTCACCATCTACAGCCTTTTCTTTAATATTTAATACAAAAGATCCAGTTGGTTTTAAAACTCGTTTTAATTCTAGAGAAATTGGTAAAAACCAATCAACATAATCTTTTACAGGGATTCCACCATAAGTTTTCTTTCTTTGATCAGCATATGGAGGGGATGTAACTATAAGGTTAATTGAATTTGCTTTTTGGTTTTTTAGAAATTCAAGACAATCTTGATGGTATATTTCGTCCAAATTAGCACACTTTAATGTATTTTTATTTTTCAATATTTTTCAAGCACATCATATCATTAATAATTATTCCAATTTGTCAGAAATAATGTAGGAGTCACATTCAATACCATATTCTCCAGTATCTTTATCAAAATAATTTAAAGGGAAAATTTTCTCAAAAGGATCTTGGATTTTCCTTATGATATTACCAGTTTTTTTATCTTTATCAATGTCAGATACAAAATAAATCCAATAATTTTGTCTAAGTTTTTGAGCAGTTTTAATTTCATTTTTACTCCAAAAAAATCGAAATACATTAGTCGTTGTACCTTTTACCTCAATTAATTTATCAGGTACTGTAATATCATCTGCCTTTCCAAAAAAGGATTCAATATCATATCCTAAAGTTGATTTTTCGTCTGAAATTTGTTTTACATTATTAGCCTCATCATGAAATCCACTCACGTCTAATCTCTTTTTTTCATATATTTCAACAATTTCTTCAGCTAAACGACCAGTAATCTTATCATTCTCTTCTTTATTTTTTCGATTTCTTTCTTGGTCTACCAGTGAAATTGATTTTCTTTGTTTATTTTGAATTAACTTGTTTTTTTTCATTAAACGTTTAAAAGAATCAGTAGTAGTAATAATGGGGTTTATTTCTAATGTATCTAAACTACGATTTCTTTTCCAAAAATTTATTGTGTGTAATAATTCAATCCAAGGTTCATATTTTTTAAAAAACTTTAGAACATTATTTATATCACAGTAACAAATATTATTTTTAAAATTAAAATTATCCAAAATTGAAAAAATAATTTGAGATGTTTTATTATCACCAATACAAATATTTCTTAAAAATATTTTTTTTGAAACAATATCAGATTTTCCCAAATAAGAATATCCCAAATCAGTAATAACCAAATTTTTTTTTTCAACAATTATCAATTCGGAAAATATACAAAAATCATAATTTTCTTCAAAATTAACATTATCGGTACCAATAGTAATTTTGAAACTATCAAAACCATTTTTAATATTTGAAAATGTAGGATTGCCTTCGGATTGTCTTTTAAGAAGTGTTTCTAATAATCTAGAAATATTATCAATTGTTACTGGCATTTATCTCACGCAAATGCTCAATCAAAACCTGGAAATCTTTTTCGAGTTGTTCTTGATTAATTCGTTGTTCAGTACCATCATAATCTAATTGTCTAATCCAAGAATCACTTAATGCTTTTCCCATATCTTTGTATTTTTCTCCTAATCTTTCATGAACCTTTTCATCTATTGTCCCTTCTGCAATCAGACAATGATATTCCACTTTAGTTTCATAATCCATTCCAAGTCTGTGAATTCTATCCATAGATTGCATGAATTGAGAGCCGTTGAAATTTCTTTCCAAATAAATTGCATCACTACAAACTTTTGTTACCACTTGTTTTCCATCAATCGTTTTAACATCAATGTGTAAAGAAACTGCTTCAGACATGGCAGATATAGAAGCTATTAGTACACGTGAATTTGGATCTTCTTTGAATTTTTTAATTAATTTTTCACGGTTGATGGCTTTTTTTGGATCTTTTGAAATTGCCCCATGAATCACAATAGGATTTAGATCCTTTAATAATTGAGTTTCCAATAAAGCGATATTTGCCAAACTCCAACACCAAATTATCACTTTTTTATTTTCTGACAACAATTTTTTTGTTAGAGTAACTGCAGATGTTATCTTTCCAGGAAATTCCCCAGATTTAGAATAATTAACAATTTTATCATAAAGATCTTCAGAAACAGATTCTTTTAAGGGAGATTGAGGTATGGTTTCACCAGGATAACCAAAATCAATTCCATCAATTTCAAATTCGTCCGCTTTTTCATGTAATGTACTAGGGTTAGAAGCAGCTTGGATTAATCGAATCATTTTAGCATGTCTGAATTTTTGTAATCTACCTTGTTCTCGTAGACTGTTAATTTCATCCAAAGTTTTGGCAGCAATTACATTGTAAATTTTTCTTTGAGTGTCAGGTAAGTGGACAGGTATTGGAGTGATTTTCACACCAGGTAAATTAAGATCATCTTTGGTAATTCTGGTGAACAAAGGATCCACCGCATGTTTAAATCGTTCACCAATTCCATGTGTTTTTGCATATCGCACAAATGGTGCAACCATGTTTAACGGATAATCATTTGGCCACAAAAAAGTTAATTGAGTCCACAAATCTCGAGCATCGTTAGGCATAGGAGTTCCAGTTAAAATCATCCTACGTCTAGCATAGCTTGCAAGAATCAAAGCAGAATTTGCCCATAATTTTAATTTAAAATTTTTAATATTATGAGATTCATCTATAACCAACAAAACATTATGATCTTTCATAAATTCAATTAAAGAATCTAAATTTTTTCCAGCAGAAGTATAATGCATTAAAAATAACAAAGAGTCAGATTTTCTCATCTCTTTGATTTCATCAGCACCTTGAGGACGTACAGCAGTAATAGACTTGCCAAAACAAAATTTGTATTCATCTTCCCATGGACCAAAAGCAGAAATCGGACCTATCACTAAAATTTTATCAATTATTTTATCATGAATCCATTTAGAAATAACAGCATAAGAAATAGTCGTTTTCCCACTTCCAGGTACAGAAAAATTTGCCCCATTTGAAATAGATAACAAATGGTTTACAGAAATTTTTTGGTTATTTTGTAATTCTCGAATAAATGTAGAAGGAATTTCAGGTTGGAATTGATCTAAATGGGATTTTTTATCACTTTTAGAATGTTCAGAAAAGGGTTGATTGCAAACAGGGCAATTATATTTTGCATTTAATCCTTTTTCCATAGATGTTTTAAAATCATCCTGCATTACCTGGGAAGTAAAAATATTTAATTTTTCACACACATCAACACTAATTTTTGATTGTTTACAATAATCCAGAAGTTCAGAAATTACTCTAATTTGTATTTGAAGATTTTTCGATCTAGGGAATTCCCATACATTGTTACCTTTATTTACAAATCCTGAATCATCTAATGCATCTACTAAAATAATTTCATTCTCACTATCAATTATTCTGTATTCTAAATTTCCAAAAGCATTAATACAAAAAACATCCATTTTTATCATCAAATCTTATTTTTTAGTTTTTCAGTCCAACCTAAAATCTCTTCAATGAATTTTTTTGTAGGAGGATCAGCCATATCTATTTCATCAATTTTTAACACTTTGAAATTATTCAGAATTCTTTGTAGAGTGGTAGGTATAGAATTAGAAGACCGCTCAGCACGAATTTCATCTTCAAAGTTTTCAAATTCAATTTGAGCAACATGTTTTTTTTCTTCAAATTCAGGAGAAGTCAAAGATTCAGGAGTAGGATCCGATACAATTTCTTTTTTTATCTCAGAAATGCCATACAGAGTATCTAAATTTGTAGCGTTATTCAAAGCAGATTTAACAATTCGTAATCTATCTGAAGAAGTACCAGTTTTGATTAAATTAAAACATGCTGTTTTAATTTTTTGTCTCTCAGATAAGGATTTTGATTGTTTTGCAATTTCCACAATATTTTGTAACTCAATAAAATGTTCATGTTTTCCTTCAACTAATTCAATATCATCTTCATCATTATCAAAATGCTTCAAATATTGCCGAATTAATTTAAGTCGAACCATCATAGAATTGATTGTATCTTCAGTAAAATCACCATAGAGCATGTCTGAAATTTCAGATTCAGAATACTTTAGAGTCAAACCTTCTTCTATTTTTAATAAAATATTCAATGGACCGTATTTTACTTTAGAATCCATTCCCAAAGAAATTCCTGCTTCAATTCGATACATATCCTTATCAGAAATTGAACCGATGATTCTTGCAACCTCTATATATTGAAATTTGGGATTGTTTGTTTTTTCATGTAAAAGTTCCAATACAGACATACGTCTGTTTCCATCTAACAGAAAACCATCTTGAGTAATTATTCCTAATTCTAATTGACCTTTTTTCTCCATATCATTATAAGTTCGTACAGAATCAGGATTAAGTTCCTCATTTTTATTGCCCAAGGTTAAAAGTAAATTTTGAATTTTTTTCCTATCTATTTTATTTGAAGGATCAAGATAACCACCATTTTTTTTAATTAAAGAACGATATTCTTTTTTAAATCGACCATTTTTAATATTATAAAGTATTAATTCTGTAGGAAGTTTATAGGCAACAATTCGTATGACTTCACCATTAATTGTTTCTTTTCTAGAATCTTCTAATTTACAGTTATTATTTTGAATATACTCATCTATCAATAACTTATGATCTTCATTCACAAGAAGACAATAATGTTCTCATTTAAAAATAGTGTTATTACGACATAACATGTTGGATATCGAAAAAGCTAAAAAAACAATAAAAAAATTAATCGAAAAATTTGATACAATTAATGATGCCGATTATGATAAACAAAAAACATTTGATGAGTTAATCAAACCGTTGTTTAAAGAATTAGGATGGGATTTTCAAGAAGATGTAACGAAACCACAATCAATCTCAGGAAATAAAGCAGACTATGCATTTAAAATCAACAATGTTTCAAGATTTTATCTTAGTATTATTCCACCATCAAAATCAATTAATGATCTAGATATCATTCAATCACTAACCACATTTACATTTAACAAGGGAGTTACATGGGCGATTTTAACAAATTTTAAAGAATTACGAGTTTATAATGTAGAAGCACCAGGAACAACCCCAGCATCAATGCAACATCACACATTTTCATCATCAGAATATATTACAAAATTTGAAGATATGCTAGATTTGACAAAACATCAATTTTCATTAAATGTTTTAGATTCAGATGCAGAATTATTTGGAAAAAAACCAAAACGTATTTCTGTCGATCAACAATTACTCAAAGATTTGTTAAGATATAGAGATATTTTGATGGATGATGTAGCACAACATAATTCAATTGATGAAGAACAAATTGAGAAAAATGTACCGAAGATTTTGAACAGATTGATTTTCATTAGAAGTTGCGGGGATCGTAAAATAGAAGAAAGGTATTTGATTTCAAGTTTAAATGAATGGGAAGAAAATAAAAATAAAAAATTAATTGAATATCTACATGAAACTTTTGCATATTTCCGCGGAAGATATGGAAGTTCGCTTTTTGAAAAACATGAATGTGATCATTTAAAAATTAGTGATGAGACATTACAGGAAATAATTTCAGGACTATACAAATCAAAAACAAGATCAATCAGATATGACTTTTCATTAATTTCATCAGATATTTTAGGTAAAATGTATGAGAATTATTTAGGAATTATTCAAAGGAAAAAAGATGGGGTGTATTACACTCCAAATCATATTAGTAATTATATTTGTAATAATACAATAATTCCATATTTATCAAAATCAGATATAACAAATATTCCAGATTTGATTTCCGAATATTCAGACAACATAGAAGAATTAGAAACAAAACTACACAATATAAAAATTTTAGATCCAGCATGTGGAACAGGGGAATTTTTAATTCGTTCAATCGATGTGTTAATTAACATTGGGAAAAAAATTCAAGATTTTAAAAGTAAAAACGGTAAATATGAGTACACGGTAAAAAAGAAAAAATCAGGAAGTGCCACTTTTCAAACATTTGATAAAGATATTGAAAATCAAAAATTACGTACGATAATAAGAAATAATATTCATGGCGTGGATATCAATTACGAAGCAATTGAAATTACTCAATTGAATTTATTTTTGAAACTTTCTACATCTAGTCAACAATTAATGGATGTTTCAAAAAATATACGAGTAGGGAACTCTATAATTGATGATAGAAATGTGGATGTAAAAGCATTTGTGTGGGAAAAAGAATTTCCAAAAAAATTTGATGTAATTATAGGAAATCCACCATATGTGAGACAAGAAGAAATAAAGCATTATAAGAAAAATATTGAAAAACAATACAAGATTTTTGTATCAACCGCAGATCTGTATACTTATTTTTATGAATTAGGAATTAAACTTCTCAAAGATAAAGGTGTTTTAGGTTTAATTTCTTCAAATAAATTTATGCGGGCAAAATATGGATCAAAATTACGGGAATTTTTAAAATGCAATACAAAAATAATGCAAATTATAGATTTTGGAGATAAACATCTATTCAACGCAATAACAAATACGGTTATTTTAATTACAAGTAAAAAATTTGAAAAAAATAATAAATTTTTGTTCAGTGATAATTTAGAGAATTTGAACATAACAAAGATTGAACAAAATACATTAAATGAAGATGCATGGACATTAGCAAGTAAGCAAATTCTTACGATAAAAAATAAAATGGAGGAAAAGGGGGAAATTCTAAAAAATTGGGATGTTGAAATTAACAGGGGGCTACTATCAGGATTAAATGAAGCATATGTAATTGATACAAAAACAAAAGAAGAGTTATGTGGTGAGGATTCAAAAAATATCGACCTCATAAAACCAATCATTAGAGGTCGAGACATAAACAGATATTCTTACAAATGGAATGGTCAATGGATAATATTTATTCCATGGCATTTCCCACTTCAAAATGATTCAAGTGTTACAAAATCATCTAGGAAAGCAGAAAAAGAATTTGAAATTAAATTTCCTGCAGTGTTCAATCATTTGAAGAAATTCAAAGAAAAACTTGAAAATAGAAACAAGGAAGAAACAGGGATTAGATATGAATGGTATGCATTACAAAGATATGCATCTGCATATTATCAAAATTTTTCAAAAGAAAAAATCATTTGGATAGAATTAACAAGTAATAACAGATTTGCATTTTCTCCCAAAGAAGAATTTGTTCTTGCTGGAGCCTTCTTAATGACAGGAAAATCATTAAAATACCTACTTGCTTTTCTCAATTCAAAAGTTTGTAAATTTTACTTTAAATTAATATGCAATAGTTCAGGAATGGGAACAGTCCAATGGAAAAAATTTGCCATGGAAAGAATCCCAATTCCAAAATTGAATGAGAAAAAACAAAAAATATTTGAAAAATATGTAGAACAAATTTTATTGATCACAAAAAATCAAGAAATATTAAAAGTTGATAGTATTCAAATAGAAGAAATAGAAGAGAAGATAGATCATCTATTCTATAAAGAATACAACTTTACACAAGAAGATATTTTAATTATAGAATCTTAAAAATTAAAATAGAATATTAAAAATGATAAGTAAAAATAACGAATTAGAAAAATAAAATTAATGGTTTGTAAAGGAAAGTGTGAAAAATATAAAGCTAAAAAACCACAAGACAGTAATCGATATAAAATAGGACAAAAAAGATGCCAAATTTGTTCAGTTTGGGTAAATTATGATGGATATTTTTGCCCCTGTTGTAATTCCAAATTAAGAAATAAATCAAGAAAAAATAAAATAGAAATACTAAATTAATTATTTTTTAGTTTTTTAACAATTGTTTCAATTCGTAATAATAAAGATTGAAATTCATCTTGAATTACAAATTCATTTGTCTCATCAATATTTTCAAGATTTGTGAATGCACGTTCTAAATTCACCATGGGAAGATTTTGAAGTGAAGTTACAATATCACTTGCTTGATTAAAAATTGTTATTGCAGGTGTAAAAGTCTGATTAGATTTTGCTTTTGATTTTTCTTTTATTTTTTTCTCCAAAGGTTCAGGCTTACTATAGTCTATAGCTTTGAGTAATTGTTGTTTTGATTGTTTTTCCGAAACAATATCTTTTAATTTTCTTAAATCTCTCTGATTAATTCCATCACAAATTAATTGAAAACCAATGGTTTGATAAGACATCAGATCAGACAACGTAGCACCATTTCTTTTTTCACGTTTCAAAATATTGTTCAAATCAATAAAATGTTCCACAATACCGTCAGCTTTTGTAAAACGATTTTCACAGTCGATGAATTTTAGATATTTAACAATTAGTTTTAAAATTTCAAGTTTTTCTAATACTTCCTTTTCACTTTTAAATCCATAGATATTTTTTGCTAATTGTAGTGGGCTCAAACCAGAATCAATACAATCTTTAAATTTCAATAAGGTGTTAATTGGACCATAATCTAATTGAATATCTTTTGAAAATTGTATTCCAGTTTCAATCAAAGATAAATCCTGATTATCGGTTTCAGCAGGTAATCTTGCAACTTGAAGAAAATTAAAATGTAAATCGCCTGCAGTTACAATATTTTGTAACACAGAAAATCTACGATTTCCATTATGTACGTGACCATCAAAAGTACAAATTCCAGGTTCACGTTGACCAAATTTCCGAATATCATTTTCAAGATCTAAACTACGTTTAGGGTCTAAACCTAACAGCATTTTTTGAATTTCCATCTTATCTCCAGGATCTTCAGGATTTAGATTCCTTCCAAGATTTTCTTTTAATTCAAGATATTCTGCGGCAAATCGTCCATTTTTAATATTGTAAAATAATAAATTTAAAGGAATTTTGTAAACTTGAATATCTCTACTTTGTCCTTTGATGATAACAGAGTGAGTTTTGGTTAATTTAGCATCAGGGTTATCTTCAATGTATTGATCGATTTTTTTGGCATTTTCTACATTCATACGATCATACCAAAATGGGAGTAATTAATTTTTTGGAAAAATTACTTAAAATTTTAAATCATCTCTTTTTTTCTCAAAACTATCAAAAAATCCATGTGAAAGAACATCATCAGATGCATCAATTATACAATTTTCAAATCCAAACAAATCAGATTCTACCTTTGGTTTGTAAGATATGGTTTTTTGAGATTTTCTTCGTTCACCATAGTAAACCACCTCTAAAAGGCCAGATTTACCTATACAAACAGAAGTCTCACCATCCTGGGTTTTAGTATAGCCTCTCAAAAGTTTAATTTTTGAACCATTTTTTATTCTCAAAACATCCTTGCCCCACAATCTAAATTTTACTACATCATTATTTTCATCAATTAAATATCCAGTACAAGAATGTCTATAACATCCACTTAGTACCAAAAATTCTTTTTTGGTTTCTTTTTGAATTACAATCCCTTCAATGTTAATATTATTTTTCATATATTTTGCAACTTTTGCTGAAACAAAATCTTGAGTTGCTTGGAGAGGGTAATTTGTTTTTTTAGATGATGGTGATTTTTGGGATTTACGGTTTCTACATTTTTTACAATGACTTTGAGGGATTACTTTACCATTACATTTTCTAAATCCAAAAATTCTATCAATTTCTATTTTGCCTTTAACAAAAACATTACACTTTGGACAAACAGTAGAAATATTTGCTTTAAGAGATTTTTCTAATTGTTCTAAACAATCATCTAAAGATAATTTGATTTCTTCTAATTGTTGTGTCATTGCATAGTATCCCTGTTTGGTCCATCTGATTGCATTTCGTGATTCCAAATCAGATAGACTATCAGATACGAAATTATTCGAAAAATGATTTTGAACTTGCATTCCATCAGTACCAGGATTAGTTTTAACAAAATCAAATACTTCAGTTACTAAACTCATGCTGTAATTCCTCCAAGTATCATGTTTGGATTCATTGTAGGAATCCCAACAACGTGGCAGCCTTTCAAAAGACCCTTGTCAGATGTAACCAAAGTTGATTTGTTATCAACTGAAAATGCTGCGATTGCAGAATCTCCATGATGAATCAAAGAACAATCATCTTCCAACTTTTGAGCTTCAATGTGATTCTCATCAGATACATCTTTGACTATAACCAAAGTGTCTAAATATTCTGAAATTTTTGAAACTACTTGCTTTTTGTCATATCCTTTTCTTGAGGCTTCATCAAGGGATACACTGTTCAGATAAACTCTAGAATTTTCTGTATCAATATGGCATTTGATCAGATCAGCTACTGATCTGTTTTTCATCATATTGATTATTGCACAAGTGTCTAAAACGAACTTGTTTCCATGTGTTGTTGTATTCATACATGTTGTACGTAAGTGTAATATATAACCATTTATGTTAAATATAAAGGGTTTCTCTATAACATACATGATCCAAAATAGGTATTTTTACGCCTAAATTTATACTATATGACGATCGTAAACCAAAATATACATCAAAATGAACATAGCTATAATACTTATTACATAAAGATACTATGTTGTATATGGGATCTAAAATAAAGTACACACCACTAGATGAAGATACAAAAAAAATTGAAGCGTTGGTAAAAAAACAACGATTTAGAAATCATGATGCATTTCTAGATAGAGCCATCCAGATATTACTAACGTGGGAATTGGACCCAAAATCATCAATGGATATTATGAAAGGGTATCCTCAAACAGACGAGCAAAAACAAATTCTTGAAGCAATGCTTCAGCCAGATGTGTATCAAGAACATTTTGAGCCATCAAAAAAACAATCAATTAATGAAGAATCAAGATTAAATGAAAAAAGACAATCAAAAAATGATCATTTAGAATTAATTAAAAATTTAGAAAATACTAGAGAATACATTAGAAATTTTAAAATCACAAATCCTAGAGATTCTGTTATTCCATTTGATAATGTACCAATACTGTTTAGATTTTATAGTAGATTTGCTCCAGCCAAAATTGTTCTAGCAGTGTTGGCAGATTTGTTACGAGCAAATCCATCTTTGAATAAAATAAATCTTAAAGCATTAAGGGCAGATGCATTAGATGTTGCAGCAGAATTTAATGATAAAATCACAGAGTTTGAAACAAAAAATTCTATTAAAAGAGCTAAAAAGGTATCAACTGGGTTTCCAAAACTAACTGAAAACATAGAAGATAATGTTTCAGTTCAAAAAAGATTTAGAGACCAATACATTGGAAAAACAAGAAAGGATAGAAAAGATAAACAGTTGTATTTTGAGGGAATTTTATCAGCACTAGGATTTGTAGTGTTAACTAAAGAAGAAAAAGAAGAGTTTGTTTCATTAACTGTGAGAGGTAAAGAATTCTATCTATTAGATAATCCAATTCTAAATGAAGATTATTCACAAGGATTATCAATAGATGAAAGAGAATACATTATTGGAAAGATAATTCCTCAGATAAAATTAGAGAGTTTGTTTCATAAAATGGCATTAGATGCAGTTCAAAAATATCAATTTGAACCATCATTACAAGAAACACCAATGGCCAAGATTTTAGATCAAGAAATAATTAAAGCAAACAATGAATTTGTCAAATCAAATCCAGAGATTTCAAAACAATTTGATTTTCAACCAATCAAATATGAAATAGATGGAAATTCTGGTGAGAACACCATAGACAAAACAGATGCCAAATATGTAGAAGGATGGAGAGTGGCAACAATGGGAAGATTAGCAGAATTAGGACAAGTTGAATGGGATATAGAAGCAGGCTCTGGAAAATCTATTTTTAAAATTCTTGACAGAAAAGAAACAATCTCAAACTAGGCTTTTTTCTTTTCTAATAATCCAAAATGTTGGAAAATTTCTTTAAATTCTTCCAATCTTTGGGAAGGACAAGGCCATTTACGCTCACCATCACGATTATGTGCCTGGTTTACATTCAAACTGTACTTTTCTTTGGCATGGGCAATCCAGGCATTTTTTGGAGAAAAACCATACTTTTCTTTGGCATATGCTCGAATGTCATTATTGTTGACCATGATTGATTTGAAAAGTTCAGAAGTATAAGTTTTCTAAAAAATTAGATATTCAAATATTTTCCAATCTTTTTAATTCCCTTAATTCCTAATCGAATAAAATTATCATCTACATCAAAACGCTCAAAAATTCGTCTGAAAAGATAATTTCTTCCAAAAGATATTGTTGCATAAACTGCAGTAATTGCAATATTTGCAGTAAGGGGATCTTCTTGAATCCATCCCACAGATACAGGTAAAATCAATATTCCTAAACCATATCCAATAGGTGAACTACCAAAAGAATTGATGAAGGATTCAGACATACTTTTTGAATGAGTGTCTTTGAGTTTAGATGTCAAAATCAAAACCTCCTTTCTTGTTTTTCAAATTATAATCAAGATTACCCATTGCAAAGTTGATTCGTTCATAACCGCGAAGTAATGTGTTTAGAATCTGTTGTTTTTGAGTA
>Ga0233434_1001637_pt1 | contig 21342 bp, 23 predicted proteins | sample SI_122_August201_4_FD_182738 | JGI IMG/M metagenome (GOLD analysis project Ga0233434, IMG submission 182738) | Seawater microbial communities from Saanich Inlet, British Columbia, Canada - SI_122_August2016_120_MG | ecosystem: Environmental > Aquatic > Marine > Inlet | place: Canada: British... | reverse complement strand
AATTGAAGAAGCTAGAATTATTTTATATTCAATGCAAATTAACCCTAGAGACAAAATCAGTGCATTTTATTCCAGTATTGTTACAAGCGATTTAGATAATTCTACATTGGCAAAATATTTAGAAATCATTTCAAATGCTGATATATTATACGGAAAAATAATGAAAACTCAAAATTGGAGACTATTGCGATATCTTAATGATATTTTGATTAAATTATATCAAAATGATGATCGCATTAGATATTCAAAATACAATCTTTCATGGCCTTTACTAAATAGAATTCGTTGGGATGGCGCAAAAATTAAATCATTATCATCTGTTATGGCAAAAAAACTACATCTATCATCCAGTACATTTGTTACGCTTTGTTTACCATATGTTTTATTCTGTATTAAAAATAAAACATTAGACTTAGAATTACAAGAAACTTTTGGTGATATTATTGAAAAGGAGATGGAACAAATTCAATGAGCTGGAGAAAAATACCTATGAAGTTTCCCGGTACATGTATTGTATGTAATGAAAAAATTGAAGTTAACGAAATTGGGTTGTGGGCAAAGGGATTAGGTGTTAAACATGAAAAATGTGCTCAAATAAATGAATTACAATGTGTTGTATGTGGGGCCTCTGCAGGTTGCCCTCAATGTGAATTTCAGGAAAATTGTGATATTCCAAATGTATCTCAATTATGCATATGTAAAAAATGCAGTGAAGAAAAAGATGCATTTAACTCTTATCAAAAATCCACAAACAAGAAATTTCCAATTCTTAATTCCTAAATTTCAAAAATAAACAATGATCCTTGAATTATTGTAAAAATTTGATAATGTTGAATCTTTAAATTAAATTAATATATGAAACCCTCTTGCTTTAGATTACTGTTATGCATTCTGAAAAGATTGAGAAAGCTACTAAAAATAATAACATCGCATTACAAGGAGGGGGTCAAGATCGAATTAAAGCCCAACATGGCAAGGGCAAATTAACTGCTCGTGAAAGAATCAATTTATTACTTGATGAAGGCACTTTTACTGAAATTGATCCATTAACCACACATCATTACCATGAATATGATATGCAGAAAAAGAAATTTTTTACAGATGGTGTAATTGGAGGCTATGGAAATGTAGATGGTAGACAAATCTTTGTCTTTGCTTATGATTTCACTGTACTTGGTGGAACACTAAGTCAGATGGGGGCTAAAAAAATCTGTAAACTAATGGATCATGCAGTTCAAACTGGATGTCCAATTATTGGAATTATGGATTCTGGTGGTGCAAGAATTCAAGAAGGAATCATGAGTCTTGATGGATTTGCAGATATTTTTTATCATAATCAATTAGCATCTGGTGTAATTCCTCAAATTACTGCAAGTATAGGTCCATCTGCAGGTGGTTCTGTATACTCTCCTGCAATGACTGACTTTGTAATTATGGTCGAAAAAGTAGGAACCATGTTTGTCACAGGACCTGATGTAGTCAAAACTGTATTGGGTGAGGAAATTTCATTTGATGATCTTGGTGGCGCAATGACACATGGTTCAAAAAGTGGTGTTGCACATTTTGTTGCACAAAATGAATACGAATGCATGGATTATATCAAAAAATTAATTTCATTTTTACCTCAAAATAATACTGAAGCACCACCAAAAATTACAACTGATGATGATCCAAACAGAATGGATCATAACTTGATTAACATAATTCCAGAAAATCCTTTACAACCATATGACATGAAAGAAATCATAAACTCAATTGTTGATAATCATGAATTCTTTGAAGTTCATGAATTGTTTGCCCCAAATGTTATAGTTGGTTATGGAAGAATGAATGGTAGGACTGTTGGAATTGTTGCAAATCAACCTATTCATCTTGCAGGTGCACTAGATATTGATTCATCAAACAAAGCAGCACGTTTTATTCGATTCTGTGATTCATTTAACATTCCTTTAATCACTTTAGTGGATACTCCTGGATACATGCCAGGCTCTAACCAAGAACATAATGGTATCATTAGACATGGTAGCAAGTTACTATATGCATACTGTGAAGCCACTGTTCCAAGAATTACTTTAGTTATTGGTAAGGCATATGGTGGTGCATACATTGCAATGGGAAGTAAAAATCTTAGAACTGACATTAATTATGCATGGCCAACTGCTAGATGTGCTGTATTGGGTGGAGAGGCAGCTGTAAAAATTATGTATAGAAAAGATCTTAGTGAAGCTGAAGATGCTGAGGCACTAAAAAAACAATTAATAGATGAATTTGCAGAAAAATTCGAAAATCCTTACGTTGCTGCATCTCATGGAACTGTAGATAATGTAATTGATCCTGCTGAAACAAGACCTATGTTGATTAAAGCACTAGAAATGCTTGAAAACAAAAGAGTAAAACAATTACCAAGAAAGCACGGAAATATCAATTTGTGATTAAATATGATTGAAAAAGTACTTATCGCAAACAGAGGAGAAATTGCTTTACGTGTAATTAGAACATGTAAGGCACTTGGAATTAAAACAGTTGCAGTTTATTCTGATGAAGATTACACTTCAATGCATGTTAAACAAGCTACTGAAGCATATCATATTGGAGAGGCAGCTCCTGCAAAATCTTATCTTAATCAAGAAAAAATTCTTGAAGTAATGCTTGCATCTGGTACAGATGCTGTTCATCCGGGCTATGGTTTCCTTTCTGAAAATGATGACTTTGTAAGATTATGTGATAAAAATAAAATTACCTTTATTGGTCCAACTGCAGAATCAATGGATCTATGTGGAGATAAAATGAAATGTAAAGCTGCAATGCTCAAAGCAAAAGTTCCAACTGTACCTGGAAGTCCTGGTCTAGTAAAAGATGCAGGTGATGCAGAAAAAATTTCAAATGAAATTGGCTATCCTGTTATGTTAAAATCAGTTTATGGTGGTGGAGGTCGTGGAATTAGAATTGTAACTAATGATAAAGAACTACGAGATGGATTTGAATCAGTTACTGCTGAATCTATTTCAGCAGTAGGCAAATCTGCAATTCTTGTAGAAAAATACTTGGAAAAAACAAGACACATTGAATATCAATTTGCTCGAGATACTCATGGAAATACTGTACATATCTTTGAGAGAGAATGCTCTATTCAAAGACGAAATCAGAAATTAATTGAACAAACCCCTTCACCCATTGTTGATGAGGAAACAAGAGCTCGTGTAGGTGAATCCGTTTGCAACGCTGCTGATGCAGTAGGTTATACTAATTTGGGTACTGCAGAATTTTTGAGGGCCGATAACGGAGAGTTTTACTTTATTGAAATCAATGCAAGATTGCAAGTAGAACACCCCATTACAGAATTTGTATCTGGATTAGACTTGGTCAAATTACAACTAGACATTGCAAATGGCGAACCAATCCCATTCAAGCAAAGTGATCTAAAAATGAATGGTTATGCAATAGAGTGCAGAATTAACGCAGAAGACACTTTCTTGGACTTTGCTCCATCAACTGGACCTGTTCCTGATGTAACAATTCCTGCAGGGCCAAGCGTTAGATGTGATACCTATCTTTATCCTGGATGTACGGTTTCACCATTTTATGATTCACTTATGGCAAAACTCGTTACTTGGGGGCAAACATTTGAGGAATCTAGAACTAGAATGCTTGCTGCATTAAATGATTTTTACATTCAAGGAGTTGAAACTTCAATACCGCTATACAAAACAATTCTAAATTCTGATGAATACAAAAATGGAGATCTTTCCACTGATTTCTTAAAACGTTATGATATGATTGATAGATTAACTGCAGACCTTAAAAAAGAAAAAGAAGATAAAAGCGAAGCTGCTTTAGCTGCTGCAATAATTCACTCTGAATATTTTAAGAGTCGTGTACAAAATAATACTGCCAATAACGCAAATTGGAAATACAAATTGGATTGATGATTAATGGATTATAAAATACAAGACTTAGAAAAATCATTTGATGGAAAGATAGTAGAAAATCTTGGAAACAATGACTATGTAATTAAAATCAATGATAATGAACATAATCTAAAAATTCTAACTATGGATTCTAAAGGCATTGAATTTATTTTAGATCAAAAATATCACAAAGCAAAATATCTTGAACAATCAACTAATGAAATGAATATTGTAATTGACAATGTTCCTATCACTCTTAACTTACATACCCACTTTGATGAAGTTGTTTACAAAAACTCTGGTGGTGCTGGAACTGGTAATGCTCAATTAGCTTTGAAAAGTCAAATTCCTGGAAAGGTAGTTTCAATATCCGTTTCAGAAGGAGATACTGTACAGAAAGGTGATGTGGTTTGTACTTTAGAATCCATGAAAATGCAAGTTGCAATTAAAGCACACAAAGATGGAGTTGTAAAATCAATCAAAGTTAAAGAAACTGGAACTGTTGCCAAAGGCGACCCTGTTGCAGAAATAGAATAAAAAAATTTTATTATTTTAAGAAATTTTTAATTTCTTCATAGTTTGGCTCTTTTAATGGATCTTCTGAAACCCATCTATAACCAATTTTTCCATCTTCCATAATTACAAACACAGAACGTTTTGCAGCGTTGTAGTCTTTGATGTGAAGTAAATCTTTCATCAAAATATCATAGTCTTTGATTGTTTTACTTGTGTAATCCCCCAATAATGGAAAATTAAAATTATTTTTTTCTGCAAATGCTTTATTTGCAAATGGACCATCATTACTGATTGCAATTACTTGTGCGCCAAGATCTGAAATTTCTTGCCAAGAATCCCTAAATATACACAATTCAGCTTCGCAAACTGGAGAGCTTGCAGCAACTATGAATGACAGTACAATTTTTTTTCCTTTGAATTCGTTCAAAGTCCGCATTTTTAGTTCGGTATCTGGAAGTTCAAAATCAGGAGCTATATCTCCAATATTTGATGACATGGACATTTTTTCTCAATGTTCTATAAAGTACTTTAGAAAAATGACTTTTTCCAAAATTAGATCGAAAAAAGGAACCATACCTTTTTATACAAAAATTAGGGTGAGAAGCTAAATTGGTCGGGGAATTAGCGGGCAATTATAGTACCGTTGTATTGATGTTTGCCTTTGGTATAGCCGCAATGGCACCTGCGTTAGTTATTTCAAGAATGCTCTCGCCACGAAAACGAAGTAACCCTGTAAAGTTTTTGCCAATGGAATGTGGTCAAGTACCATCTGGTGAAGGAAGAACTCACTTTATGATGCAGTACTATCCTTACATTCTGATGTTTGTAGTCTTTGATGTAATGGCAATTTTCTTGTATGCATGGGGTAGTGCTATTTTAGAACTTCCAAAGAGTGCGACTTTGCCTATGATGGGATTCTTAGCTATTATGTTTGGAGCAATGGCATTTGCCTTGTATCAATCAGGGAGAAGAAGAATTTGGTAGTTATTTATGTAAATGATATTTACAAGGAGATGAGAAAGATTGCTTAAAGATTTAGTTACACCAGAAAATGCAAATGTCTTTGTAGGAAAATTAGGAGATATTTTAGAAAAAGCAATAGACAAACCATTGGGGTATGCTATCAATTGGGGTAGAATTTGGTCACTTTGGCCTGTACATATTGAAACAGCTTGTTGCAGTGTAGAGTTTGGTGCAGCATCTAGTCCTAGATATGATGTTGAAAGATTTGGAATTATTGAGGCATTTGGATCACTTAGACAATGTGATCTAGTTGTTGTTCAAGGAACCATTACAAGAAAAATGGCACCACGTCTTAGATTAGTTTATGATCAAATGCCAGAACCAAAGTATGTTATTGCTATGGGTGCATGTGCAATTACTGGAGGATTATATTTTGATTCATACAATGTACTTCCAGGAATTGATGGAGTAATTCCAGTTGATGTTTATGTTCCTGGTTGTCCACCCAGACCTGAAACTCTTATTCAAGGATGTATGTTATTACAAGAAAAAATCAAGAGAATGAAAGCTAGGAAGTTTGTCTGATGAGTACTGAAACTGAAAAGCCAGTAACTGAGGCAACACCTGAAGAAAAACCAACTCCTCCTGCAAAAAAACCTGAAGAAACAGTAGAATTACCTGCATTTGAGAAAGGAATTTCTGATAAAATTGTTGAAAAGTTTGGTGATAAAGTTGAAGTCGCCTTTGTAAAAGAAGACAGAGTTAGAATTAATACAAGTCGTGAAAACGTCCATGATGTTGCAGAATTCATTCGTGATACATTAAATTTTGATCATGTAGAATCTGTTTCAGGCGTAGATTATCCTCAAGATAAAGAAATTGAAGTTGTTTATCATATGGGATCATATACTGATTCTTCATTGGCAAGACAAGTTCTTGTTTTAGCTACAAGAGCTCAAAGAGAAGAAAATCCAATTCCTGGAAATGATGCAACTAAACTTCCAACACTTAGAGATATTTTTTACAGTGTAGAGTTTCATGAAAGAGAAATTTTTGAAATGTTTGGTGTATTCTTTGAAGGTCATCCTGATAACAGACGATTACTTTTGCCTGAAGATTGGGCAGATTTACCTCCACTGAGAAAGGACTTTGCACTAAAGGGAAGATAAGAATGACTGCGATACTCCCAGGATTAGCACTCCAAAAAGTTGATGAGAGAATAATGACTCTCAATGTTGGACCTCAACATCCAGGTTCTGGTCACATGAGAATTATTGTACAAATTGATGGTGATTATATTGTTGCATGTGATCCTGATCCTGGTTATGTCCATCGTGGAGAAGAAAAAATGGCTGAATATAGAAATTACATCTTAAACATTCCTCATTTAGAAAGACCTGTAATTCATGATTCATGTAATGTACTTTATCCATATGTCTTGGGAGCTGAAGAAATTCTTGGCATTGAAGTTCCTGAACGTGCAAAATATGTTAGAGTAATTGCATCTGAACTGAATCGATGTATCTACATCATGTATTGGTTGGCAATTTATGGAATTTTCTTAGGACATTCTACGATGTTTATGTGGCCTGCAGGTGACCGTGAATTTTTAATTGATCTAATGGAGAAAATGACTGGTGCAAGAGTTACACATGCACATTTTGTTCCAGGTGGAGTTAGAAACGACTTACCTCCAAACTTTGAAGATGTATGTTTACGTCAAGTAAATTATTTTGAAAAACGTATCAAAGAATACGCTGCAATTTTTTATGATAACCCAATTTTGATTTCAAGAACTCAAGATACTGGAGTCTTATCACGACAAGATGCAATTAGACTTGGAACTACTGGTTCTGTTCTTCGTGCAAGTGGTGTTGATTATGATCTTAGAGTTAAAGAACCATATGATGTTTATGATGAATTAGATATTCACACTAATGTTATGAAAGAAGGAGATTCTTATGCAAGATCTAAAATTCCATGGCTTGACATGTTAGAAAGTTGCAACATCATTAGACAAGCATTACAAAAAATGCCAAAGTCCGGTTCTGTCAGAACAAAACTAAAACCAAATCCAAAAGGAAAAGGAGATCAAACAGTATACAAACGTGTAGAATCTGGTAGAGGCTCTTTAGGATGTTACATTGTTTCTGATGGCAAAACTGAACCATACAGACTAAAACTAAGTGTTCCTTCTTTCAGAAACTTGATTGCATTACCATATCTACTCAAAGGTGAAAAACTTGGTAACATGCCATCTGTTTATTGGAGTCTTAATTATTGGCCAGTGGAGGCAGACCGGTAAATGTCAGTTATTGCACCAAAATTCAAACTAAGTGAATTTATCAAATCATTACTTGACCCTGCTTTTTGGGGTTTGCTGCTAATGGTACTAGTTGGTATTCCTGCAGTAATGATGGTTTTGTTCTTCATTGAAATGCCTGTAATTCATGGTGAGTTACTTACACCATTTCTTGCACTTTCATGGATTGCAGATCCTACACGAACTCTTCCTATAATTCAATCATTTATGGAAACTGATATTTTTAGAGTAATGGTATTTCCAGGATTTGGTTTTGCAGCATTGTTAGCTGCTGGAACAATTTTTGTTGAAAGAAAGATGATGGCAAAATTACAATTAAGAGTTGGCCCTTTCTATTGTGGAAAATTTGAAGGTATTTTACAATTAATGGGAGATGGCCTAAAATTAATTTCTAAGGAAATTATCATTCCAGCAAAAGCAGACAAACCAATTTTCTGGGCAGCGCCAGTAATTTTTGTTGCAGCAGCAGCAGCATTTGTTGCGTTAATTCCAGTTGCTCCAGGTTGGGTAGTTGCTGATGTTGACTTGGGATTACTTGCAGTATTTGCAGTTATTGGATTCTTCCCAATTATTACTATTCTTTCAGCATGGTCTGCAAACAGTAAATTCCCATTCATTGGTGGAATTAGAGCATTATTCCAAATGGTTTCATTTGAAATTCCGTTAATCTTGTCTTTGTTAGGAGTTGTTATTTTAACTGGAACACTTAACTTATCTGAAATTGCTGCAAGCCAATCTAGTTTCCCATGGATTGTATTTTTACCAGTTGGTGCAATTGTTTTCTTTATTACAATGCTTGCAGAATTAGAAAGAATTCCATTTGATTTACCAGAAGCAGAAAGTGAAATTGTAGCTGGATGGTTAACAGAACTTTCTGGAATGCTATATGGATTGGTTCAATTAGGAACCTATCTGAAACTTTATGCATTTGCAGCATTATTTGTTGTATTGTTCCTTGGTGGATGGAATGGTCCGATGGTTGTACCTCCATTCCCAGCTGAAATTATTACTGATGGAATTACTATGGGTCCAGTTACTCTCAAAGTACCTGGATTGCCTGTATTTTCCCAAGAAATGCTTAATGGAACACTTTGGTTTGTTCTCAAAACAGTTGGAGTAATTTTCTTCATTATTCTTCCAAGAGGTGTATTCCCAAGAGTTAGGGTTGATATATTGTTGAATCTTGGTTGGACAAAACTAATTGGACTTGCATTCGTTAACATCTTTATTGCTCTAGGCTTGCTTTACGCTGGAGTGTTGGGACCGGGAGGCTTACAATAATGGGAACTGCTACTGGTATTATTCGTGCATTAAACTCTGGAATTAAACATCTTGCAACAAAGCGATTCACACTTCGCTATCCTGAAGAGAAACTAAAGTTTGTAGGTGATGGATATCAATTTGATCCTTCAACTGGTGTTGGAATTGCTGGATTAAAGGGACGTCATATGTTGTTCCATGATCACTGCACTGGTTGTCAATTATGCTCTATTGCATGTGAAGGTGTAGCAGAAGCAATTGCAATGGTAAAGGTTCCTGAAGAACAAAAACAAAACAAGAAATCAATCATGCCTCAAATTGATTATGGAAAATGTGTTTTCTGTGGTCTTTGTGTTGATGCATGTCCATTTTATGCTTTATACATGACAAATGATTATGAACTATCTTCATTTTCTAAAGAAGGTTTAATCTATACTCCTGCTCAACTTCAGGTAAAACCATACGTTGCACAAGATAGTGAGATCCAAATTACTGCTAGAGGTGCAACACATGGCTGATATTGCTTTCCTTGCATTAGCTGTAATTACAATTGGTTCTGCAATTGCCGCACTTGAAATGAGATCATTAATTTATGGTTCCATTGCATTGATGGGAACTCTTGGTGGTATTGCTGGATTTTTCTTATTGTTAGATGCGCCTTTTGTTGCATTATTCCAATTAGCCGTTTATGTTGGTTCTATTGCTGTTTTGATATTATTTACTGTCATGTTGGTAAAAAGAGAACTCATATTCAAAAAAATTGAAGACAGGAGAAGAAAGTTTGCAGGAATTGGATTAATGCTCATAGTGATGGTATCATTAGGTGCAGTGTTCTTAGATTCTGGAATTAAAACAATAACTACTGATGAACCACCAGTTAATTTTAGAGATATTGGTGTAGACTTTGTAACGTATTATTGGCCTGCATTAATTTTAATGGGATTAATTTTAGCAGGTTCTATTACTGGTGCACTAGTATTAGCCAAACGAGAGGATGTGGAGAATGACCAACGAACTAGTTGATTTTACACTTGTATCAGTTGCCCTATTGGGAATAGGGATTTACGGTCTTGCTGTAAAACGTAATTTTATTCGAATGCTATTTGCAGTGGAAATTATCATCAATGCTGCAAATCTTAATCTTGTTGCATTTGGTCGATTCTTGCCTCATAGCGGTGGCCAAACTTTGGCTTTGTTCTCAATTGCAATTGCAGCTGCAGAAGTAGCCGTTGGACTTTCATTAATTATTGTAGCATATCGTATGTATCAAAATGTCGATATTGCAGACTTCAGGAGTTTGAAAGGATAATGGAATATGCATTATTGCAGGCAGTCTTCCTGCCCTTGTTATTATCTCCAGTAGCTTACATTATTGGAAGAAAGGTAGGTCCTAGCCCTGCAATGTGGTTTACATTTGCAATCTTACTTTACACAACAATTCTAATAATTAATGCTGCACTTTCTGGAACTGTAGAAGAACATTATCCATGGACATCACAGTTTGGTGAATTTGGTTTCTTGTTAGATGGTTTGGCATCACCATTTGCAATAATGATTTATGTCTTATCTACAATCTTGGTATTTTACTCAAAGCCATATATGATTCACATATTTCATGAACAATTTGAAGAAGAACAAAAGATCAACACTTCTGGAAGTGGACAGACATCCGTAATTGAATCATCTGCTCTTTCAAATTATGTAAATGCAAAATCTGGACTTTACTTTGCACTCTTCCTTGTCTTTGCAATGGGAATGGTTGGAACAGTTCTTTCAACTAACTTGATTGAATTTTATATCTTCTTTGAGGTAATGCTGATTCCTGGTTTCTTCTTGGTTGCTCTTTGGGGTGCTGGTAACCGAAGAAAGATTGGTTTAATGTTCTTGTTTTGGACTCATGCAGGTGCAGTTGTTTTATTGTTGGGCTTTTTGATGATTGGCCTCACAATTGGAAGCTTTGACTTTGCAGATATTCAGGAATCTGAAATTCCTCCAGATATTGTGATGCTTTCTGCAATTGCAATTGCATTAGGTCTTGGTGTAAAATTAGCAGTCTTTATGTTCCATATCTGGCTTCCATATGTTCACGGTTCTGCACCTACACCAATCAGTGCATTATTGTCACCAGCCATGATCGGAATTGGTGCTTATGGTATTTTCAGATTAATTGTTGAATTCTTACCTGCAACTTTTGCTGATCTTGCAATATGGTTCCATATCTGGGGTCTTGTTACAATGATTTATGGTGGTGCAATGGCACTAATGCAAGATGACCTGAAACGTATGCTTGCATATTCTAGTATTAGTCAGATGGGTTACATCCTATTTGGTATTGGTTCCATATCCGTACTTGGTCTTGCAGGTGCTGAGATGATGTATGTTACACACGCAATTGGAAAAGGTATCCTCTTCATGATGGCTGGAATAATTATTGTTAAAGTTGGAACTAGAAGTATCTCTAAACTTGGTGGATTAGCAGGAAAGATGCCAATTACCGCAGTATGTGCAGTAATTGGCGCATTGACTATAATGGGTATTCCACCTACTGGTGGCTTTATGGGAGAATGGGTTCTCTTTTTCGGTGCATTAGAGACTGCAATTGAAGAAGGTTCAACACTTAGAGCAGTAACATTTGGTCTGGGTCTTGTTGCAACCGCCCTTACAATGTCATATATGCTATGGATGCTAAAACGTGTATTCTTTGGAAAAACCCCTGAACATCTTGAACATGTGAAAGAAGGAAGTTGGTACATGACTGCACCAATGATGGTGTTGGCAGGATTTTCGATTGTAGTTGGAATTTATCCAGATATCTTTTTCAAAACAATTATCCCGTACATGAGTGGAGTGTTAGGAGTTTAGATTATGGCACTAGAATCTTTTGGATTACCATTTGAAGTTGGAACTCTAAGTGCTTGGCTAGTTTGGATTTTACCATTTGCAGCAGCTATGATTATCCCTGGTGTTGGAAAATTATCAAAACATGCAACAGGATATGTTGCAGTTGCATTTGCTTTGATGAGTGCTTTATCTGCAGCAACAATGATTCCAGTTGCTCTGGAAGCTGGTGAACTACATCATCAAATTATGTGGATAGAATCACTTGGTCTTAAAGGAGGAGTCTTAGCAGATCCACTTTCAATAATTATGGCAAATGTAGTTGGTTGGATTTCATTCCTCATTATGATTTACAGTACAGGTTACATGAAAGGCGATAAAGACATTACAAGATTTTGGTTCTGGATGATGTTCTTTATTGGTTCAATGCAGTTAATCGTACTATCTGATAACTTACTTCAAGTATTCTTTGGATGGGAAGGTGTAGGACTTGCGTCATACGCGTTGATCAGCTTTTGGTATCGTGATAAAAAGAAAGACCATGTTGGTGTTGAAGGACGTACTGTTCTTGGTATGTTAGATTACTATTCTCCAACTCATGCAGGTATGAAGGCATTCATCATGACCAAAGTTGGTGATGTGATGATGATTGCAGGTATGCTTTTGATATTCCTGTTTGCAGGAACTTTTGGATTTAAAGAATTACTACAAGACACCGCATGGGCAACTGCAATGTCTGCTCAAGGACTTTTGGTCCCAGCATTTATTCTCCTCTTTGGAGGTGCTATGGGAAAATCTGCACAATTCCCACTAAACGAATGGTTGTTAGAAGCAATGACTGGTCCTACTGCAGTCTCAGCATTGATTCATGCAGCAACAATGGTCAAAGCAGGCGTATTTTTAGTAGCAAGAATAGGCCCTCTTGTATTTGCATTAGGTGCAGCAGGAATTCTCGCTGATCAATTCTTTGAAGTAATTGCTTGGGTTGGTGGAATTACTGCCTTGTTACTTGCAACACAAGGAATGGTTAATCCTGAAATTAAGAAGGTTCTTGCTTATTCTACTGGTTCTCAAATTGGTTATATGATGATGGCATTAGGTGTTGCAGGATTGTCTCATCAATATGTCGATGGTTATACTGCAGGATTTTTCCACTTAATTTCTCACGCAATGTTCAAAGCTTCCTTATTCATGGCAGCAGGTTTCTTGTTACACTCTGTTGGTTCCAGATTTATGACTGATATGGGTGGTTTGAGAAAACAGATGAAGAAAACTTATGTATTCATGTGGGCAGCCGGTCTTGGTTTGATGGGTGCTCCATTTATCACAACAGGTTTTTGGAGTAAGGATGCAATCTTTGCAGCAGTCTATACATCTGGAAATGAATGGGCCTTACCACTATACATAATTGCAGTAGTTACTGCAGTCATTACTGCATTTTACACAACAAGAATGATTGGAATGGTCTTCTTTGGAAAGAAGAGCAAACATATCCAAAAGATGGAAGAAGAAGGACATCATATTCACGATGCACCATTATCTATGTGGATTCCATATGGAATTCTTGCAGTTTTAACTATTGGAATTGGTTTAATTGGATTATCTGCAGAAGAAGGACTTCATAGTACATTTGTAGATTATCTTGAAAACTCTTATGGTATTCACACTGAACATGCTGCAGAAGAAGCATCAATACTACCCGAATTCTTACAGGGACTTAATCCTGTTGCACTTGGTTCATCACTAGTAGCATTTTCTGTAGGTATTGGATTGGGTTACATCTTTTACATTGGCAGATGGGTTGATCCTGTCAAATTTGTAAACTCTAACATTTTCTTTTATGCAATTCACAAATTCCTCTTAAACAGATGGTATCTCAACGCAATAATTTACTGGTGCTTTGTTGTAGCACCATTATGGTTGGCAAGAGGTGTATTCAGATACTTTGAAAAGACAGCTATCGATTACGGTATGAATGCTGGGGTTCAAAAAGCAGTTGGATGGAGTGCCAAAGTTGTACAAGGAACTCAAACTGGTGTATCTCAATCATATCTATTCGTATTTGGAGCAGGACTACTATTCGTAGTTTTGATATTGTTGATATAGGTGATATGAGATGTTAGAGATTACTTCCACCCCATTAGTACTGATTGCAATTTTAGGAACTGTTGGAATCCTCCTTCCAATTATCAGTATTATGAGAAAAGAACAAGGTTCTAACTCATTTTATGCAGTAATTGCTTTTGCTGCATTAATTGTATCGATGGGTTATGTTGGATACCAATTCATAAATGACAATGTATCTCCTTCTGCTCTTTTCTCTAAAGATGTAATCGTAGATGATGCATTTGGTGGATTATTTGCAATAGCAATGCTCATTGTTGCTCTGTTCACTACTGTTGGCTCTTTTAATTACATGAGAAAACATAACTCTCCTGCTGTATACTATTCTCTAATTCTACTTGCAACAATCGGTATGGTACTAGTTGCATATTCTACTGATTTGGTAATGTTGTTTGTTGCATGGGAGCTAATGAGTATTCCAACGTATGTTCTGGTTGGATTTATGAAAAAGAATCCAAGCTCAAATGAAGCAGCTCTAAAGTATTTCTTGTTTGGTGCATTATCTTCTGCAATTATTGTTTACGGAATTTCAATTTCATATGGATTAACTGGTTCTACAAACATTGGTGAAGTAATTCAAGGCTATTCTACACTTGATCCTTCTCTGTTACCGCTTGCGTTACTTTCTGTTGGAATGTTTATTGCAGGATTTGGATTCAAGATGGGACTTGTACCTTTCCATCAATGGCTTCCTGACACCTATGAAGGTGCACCACCTCCAATCACAGCTTTACTTGCAGCAGCTACAAAGAAGGCAGGATTTGCTGCAACCATAAGAATTGTAGTTCTTGGAATGGTTGTTTTACATCTTGATTGGACACTAGCTCTTGGAATTATTGCAGTAATGACGATGACTATTGGTAACGTTGCTGCAATCATGCAAAAGAATCTCTCTAGAATGCTTGCTTACTCTAGTATTGCACATGCAGGATACATCTTGATTGGACTTGCCGTTGCACCACATAGTTCACTTGGTTTACAAGGCTCATTGTATCATATTCTAAATCATGCAGTAATGAAGGGTATGGCCTTTATTGCAGTTACAGGAATTGTAACAACGCTTGCAGTAACTCATATTGATAAACTAAAGGGTCTTGGAAGACGAATGCCTATCACTGCTCTTGGTTTGATTATCTCATTATTTGCACTTGCTGGTATTCCCCCACTTTCAGGATTCTGGAGTAAATTGATGTTATTTGGTAGTGCTTTAGACGCTGGCTCTGTATTGTGGTGGGCACCATGGCTTGCAATTGCAGGTGTTCTTAACAGTGCATTGTCACTTGCTTACTATGGTTGGATTACAAGAAAGATGTACTTTGAAGGAGAAACAGAAAAGAGAGTCAAAGAACCAAAATCAGTTATTGCAGTTATGATTACATCGATAATCTTTTTGGTAGGATTTGGTGTTTATCCAGAACCAATTATCAAATTTGTAGAGTTGGCAACTCCTGTTATTAGTTTAGGTCTTATGCCTTAAACGAAGTAAATTTAATTAAATTTTCTAAATTAATTTTTGCGTCACTATCTGGAATCTTTCTTAATCCTGCTCTTGCTTTTTCTGCATATTCTTTTAACAATTCTTCCATTTTGTTAAATACATCTCTTGGATCTGAACTTTTCTTAATCAATGTATTAAATAATTTCTCTTCATTTTTCCAATCAAATAGATCATCTCTAATTTGATATGCTATTCCAAGATTTATTCCATATTCCGATAATGCTTCAATTTGCTCTTCAGTTCCATTTGCTATAATTGCACCTGTCCTAGCTGCAACTTCAAATGCTGTTGCTGTCTTGTACTCAATTACTTTAAGATAATCATCAAATGTAACATCTTCACTAGTTTCTAATCTACTTTCAATCATTTCACCTTCACTCATTAACATTGCAGTGGTGCCCAAATCTTTTGTAATTCTGGCATTATCCAATCTGGAAGATATTGTGAGAATCAATCCTAAAACAAAGTCTCCTGTTAGGACACTGGCATTATATCCATATTTGATATGAAATGGATCTTTTTGCCTTCTCATAGTTTCATCATCAATAATGTCGTCGTGAATTATTGATTCCATATGTAAAAATTCAACAGCACAAGATGCTGCAAATACATTGTCATCTATTTTACCTATACTTTCAGCTGCCAATGTCAAAATAATCGGTCTAATTCGTTTTCCACCTTCTAAGGAATATTTTAGAGGCTCGATAAACTCTGATCCCGAATAGAGTTCTAATTCTTTGTTTAAAGCTTGATCTATTTTTTTAATATACTCTCCATATGTTTCAAGTAAAGGGTTAATCTCAATATTTTTTCTGTCCAAAATGACTTGATCAAAAATTTTTACTATACGTAAATAAATCTTGGTGCTCCAGCCGGGATTTTCATCGGATGATTTTGAACCCGGGATCTTTGCCTTGAAAGGGCAAAATGCTTGACCGGTCTACACCACTGGAACCCATGAAAATTCTATATTCTGACCATAAAATCTTTTGTAAACCACAAAGATTTTTTTATTGGCAGATTTGGGGATGAATTATGAATATAATTAAAAAAATTGATGATATGATTGAGGAAAGAAGTTTACTAAAACATCCATTCTATCAAGCTTGGTCTGATGGAAAATTAACACAAGAATCTTTGGCAGGTTATTCTAAAGAATATTTTCAACTTGTAAAAGCAGTTCCATCTTTTATGGCTCCTATTATCGAAAAGGCACCTGATGGAATAGTTGCTGAATTAATTGAAAATCAACAAGAAGAATCTGATCATATTAAACCATGGATTGCCTTTGCAGGAGAACTTGGAATATCTGATGATGAATTAACTTCATACTCTGGACTGCCAAAAACCCTCAAAGCCGTATCGGATTTGAATGATTTGATGAATACCTATGAAGGTGGTGCAAGTGCAATGTATGCCTTTGAAAAAGAGATACCAAAAATCAGTCAAACAAAACTTGACGGATTAGCAGAATTCTACGGTTTGACAAACCATGAAGCTACTGAATACTTTAAACTTCATACTGAAGCTGACATTAGACATGCTGCATCATGGAGAAATATTTTAGAAAAAACCACAACTGATTCAAATAACTTGATTGAAATTGCAGATAAATCTATTTCTGCACAAAACTTGTTGTTAGATAGTTGTTTTGACGAATACTGTTAATCTCATAACATTTTATACCTGAGAAAAAATTCATTTGCTTAGGGCCCGTAACTCAGCTTGGTAGAGTAACCGGCTCATAACCGGTGAGCCAAGGGATCGAAGCCCTTCGGGCCCATTTCTTTTCAATTAGTTTTAAAATGAGGAACTTCAAAAATTAATGGCTGCAATGAAGAATCAGAGTTATATCTGAATATGGTGATTGGAAGGCATTTGTCTGAGCTGCCAAAACTCATTTGTTTATTTGTTTTTTCACTTTTTCTAAAATATTTTCATCTACAAGATTTTGCTCATACAATATTTCTGTAATCTGCAAAATATCTAGAATTGAATGCATCTTTACTCCTAATTCAGACAAAGCTTCACTTGCACCCTCCATTCTATTAACAATTACATATGCATCTTTTATGGAAATATTCACTTCTTTTAGTGATTTAATTGCATTAACAACTGAACCACCTGTAGTTGCTACATCGTCAATCATAATCACTTTCATTCCGTCATGAATTTTCCCTTCAACTGATTTTGATGTACCATAATCTTTTGGCTTGCTTCTTACGTAGATTAGTGGCTTGACTGTTTCTATTGCTAATGCTGATGCAATTACTAGACCTCCTGTTGGAACTGAAACAATAGAATCGAATTTATCTAATCCAACATTCTGTGCAATCTCATTTTCAAGATATTTAATCATCTTTCTAAATTCATGAGGATAGCTTGGTACCAATCTTAAATCTACATAATATGAGCTCTTTTTTCCACTAGCAAGCGTAAAGTCACCAAATTTTATGATGCCTTTTTGATGCAAAAAGGTTGTAAACTCTTTTACAAATTCCATATCAAAATTAACTACACTGGATTTATTTTGGTTTGTATTGTGTATGAATTATGCCTGAAATCTGGTTAAATTATGGAATTACAGACGTTGTTTTGGACATAAAGGCCGAGAATTTAGAGCAAAAAATTGATTCTGATGGTAAAATCCTGGATGATTCTACGATCAATGAAAAACTCAATACACTTGATTTATCAAAACCTATGGAACTTGTAGTCTTACATAATTCAAAATCTATTCAAAAAATCATTTCTTCACTCTTTACTTTATGTGAACAAAAATCAAAACCATTCCCAAAAATTCTAACTGATAAAAAAATACTAAATTTGGTTAAAGCAGGACTACCTGAAGGAAGTTCAATTAATGAATTTGATGATGTTGATATCTCAAACTCAAATCTTGTATTCATGGGTGAAATGGAGTTTGATGGATTATTTGGTTATGAAACAATTTCAACACGTTTGATCAAAAAATTCGGTCTTGATTCTATGCTTTCAGCATATGCCAAAAGACATGGAAATATTCCTGTACCTGGACAATACCCTGAAAGTTTACAAGAAGCAAAAAAATTCTCTGATAATTTTGAAATTCAAGGAATTGAAATAATTGCAAATTCTCAAGGCATAATTGATTTTTCTATAGACCATCCCTCAAAAACACTCTCAACAACAAAAATTTTGGAATCTAATTCGATTAAAGACATTGGTCAACATAAAACAATGATAATTAGTACTGGAAAAGATGCCAGTAATGATACTCTTGGAAAATCACTTTCTTCACTTTGGAATTGTTCAAATGCCATCAAAAATGATGGGCTTGCAATTTTGGTAGCAGAATGTAAGGGTGGTTTAGGCTCTGATGCAATTCAACAATACATTGAAGATAGATTAACTTTGGAACAATTGAAAAATCCTACAAAATACATTAGTGGAATGGAGGATTTACTATTCCTTTCAGAAATACAAAAGAACTTTCAAATTGGACTAGTTTCAATTCTTCCTGAATTTTATGCAAAAAAACTTGATATGATTTCTTTATCTGGAATAAAACATTCTATGGATTATGTTCTAAAAACACAAGGACCTAGACAAAAAGTTGCAGTAATTGAAGATGCTGCTAGACTTTTACTAAGGTAAAAAACTAGGCAAAAAATCTGACGGTAATGGTGCACATAAAATTGCCAGTACTATAATTCCAATATATGCCAGTTTCCTATTCCTTGAAAGTGGTGATACATCATCAAGTGGATTTGCACTAGGATTTTTTGAACTCATTACAAAAATTAGTATTGCCATCAACCAATAGTTTAACAAAACAAGTATTGCCATACTTCCATAAGTCGCATATCTGTGTAATTTTGGACCCAGCAATGTTCTTGCCATATGACCTCCATCTAATTGCCATGCTGGAAGTAAATTCAAAAATGTAATTAAAAATCCAATCCATGCCGCAAACATGACAGGTGTCATGATCACTTCATGTCCTGCCCCTCCTTTACCAAATAATGCTAAACTAGCAGTCATCAGTAATGGCTCTCCCATATCCCACTCTATCAGTCTTGATTCTTGAAATAGTCCTGCAGCAATCTCTTGATCTAAAACTGGTGCAGTATATGCTCCGTACATTGAAACTATTATTGCAATTACCAATCCTGCAATAGGACCTGCAATGGCAACATCAAATAAAATTTCTCGATTAATTGTTAATCCTCGCGATTGAATAAACGCACCAAATGTTGGAATACCAATAACAGGTAATCCTGGAATAAAATAAGGCCAAGTTGTCTTTAGTCTGTGTGATTTTGCAGCAATAATGTGACCAAGTTCATGAATTCCTAAAATTCCTAATAATGATAATGTATAGATTGCTGCCATCTCTATAGGATCACCTATTTCTACAATAGAATTGGTTCCAGATGTTCTATAGTATCCATCAACCATCACAAATGAAATTACAACTGCAAACAAAATTCGAGGAGTCCATGCAGTACTCATCCACTTTCTCTGCTTTTTTGGGGCAAATTTTTGAATGGTTACATATCTTACACCATTTCTTCCTTCTAATCTACAGACATAACTCATATTTTCTAATGTTCTTGCTAAATCCTCAAATTTTGATTTGAACTCAACATCTTCAATTTTAAACTCTAATGAAAATTGTGTTTTTGCAAAATCACTGACCTCAAACATGGAGTTGACTAGTGAAATAATTTCTTCCTGTGAGTTCTCCTCCATATCCCTTTAGCACTATTTTCTCCATTAAATGGTCTTTTGGTTTAAAATTAAATATTGATACTTGTATTGTATTTCATGCAAGTAATTCTAAGACAGTTAGGTGACTGTAATATTAGACGAGCAGAAGCAAGCGATCTGATTTCTGTGATGGAGATTAATTTAAAAACACTTCCTGAGCATTATTCTGATTATTTCTATGAGTCTTTACTTGCAGAACTTCCTGAGGCATTCATTGTTGCAGAAATTGGAGGAAAACATGTTGGTTATATCATGTGTAAAACTGAACATGGATTTTCAAATTTTAAGAAATTAGGTTTTGTCAAAAAAGGACATGTTGTATCTATTGCAGTTATTGATGAATATCGAAGAAAAGGCATAGGAAATGCACTTGTTGAAGAATCTGTTAATGGTGTAAAGTTACGAAAGTGTGATGAGTTCTATTTAGAAGTAAGATGTAGTAATAATGAGGCTGTAAAATTGTATGAAAAACTTGGGTTTACAATTCAACAACAATTAAACGCCTATTACCGAGACGGTGAAGATGCATATCTTATGGCAATTGAATTAGATTAGTTCAAACCAATAAATAACTCGCAAAAAATTTCCCGCCATGGACAAACGCAAAGGTATGGGAATTACTATTTTCATGCTTTGTATTGGTGGATTCTTCCTTTATGCATATTTGTTAATGCTTTCAGAATGGAGTCCAATTGTATTACAATTATCTGTATTAATGATTGCAGGAGGAATACTTGGTGTAGTTGCATGGATTGGATATGTCATGGCAACAACAAAACCTTCACCTGCATCAATCACATCTGATGATTAATTTATTTAGAAATTCTTACATCCACCACAGTTTGATAATATCTTGGACCCACTGCTCTAACAATCTTTGAGGTTAGAATTTCTGATTGTACTGGAGTCACTTGAAGATAATGTTCTTCTGAAAGTTTTCCTGCTTCTGATTTTTTATCTGCATGAATATGGGAATAATAATGAATAATGCCTCCATTTTTAGTTGTATTAATTGCTGATTCTAAAAATTCATCTGATCTTTCAGGTAGTAACATTAAGGTTCTATCTGATTTATCTATTAATTGTTCTTTGATAATTTCAGACGCATCACCATTAATTGAAATTACATTTCCTGCCATCTTATTTGACTTGATATTTTT
>Ga0233434_1001633_pt1 | contig 21415 bp, 23 predicted proteins | sample SI_122_August201_4_FD_182738 | JGI IMG/M metagenome (GOLD analysis project Ga0233434, IMG submission 182738) | Seawater microbial communities from Saanich Inlet, British Columbia, Canada - SI_122_August2016_120_MG | ecosystem: Environmental > Aquatic > Marine > Inlet | place: Canada: British... | reverse complement strand
ATCTGAAAAAGGAAGTTCAGCTGCTAATTTTGTAATTCTATCTAACATTTTATTTCCAATTTTTCTATATGATGGCATTTCTTTATCATCAGAAAATCGATTTCCAATTACAACATCATAAGAATTATGTAAAATAGGTTGAAATAAAGAAGGAATTTGTTCGGGTAAAAATTGACCATCACCATCTATTGTAACTATAACATCAGCACTAACATCTCTTGCATATTTAAAAAGAGACTTCATAGCATCGCCCTTACCCATATTTTTTTCATGTTTTATTACAACAGCGCCAGCAATCTTAGCTTGTTCAGCAGTTAAATCTGAAGACCCATCATCACATACAATAACTTGATCAGCATAATTCAAAGATTTTTTTATTACATCTACGATAGGTTTTTCTTCATTAAATGCAGGTATGCATACTAATTTTAACATATTAAAAATAAAATATTCATTACTATATCAATATCACTACAAATTAAAAATAATTAGTTATTATACAGAAAAAAGACTCGAAAGATATGCCAGTTACAAACATTATGTCAGTGGACTTGGAGGATTACTATTGTGATTTACCATTTTCAGAATGGTCAAAATATGAGAGTAGGGTAGTTGAAAATACAGAAAAAATTTTGGATTTATTTGAGAAATATAATGTTAAAGCTACTTTTTTTGTGTTAGGTTATATTGCTGAAAAATTTCCAGAATTAATAAAAAAAATATCAGATTTGGGACACGAGATATCTAGTCACACGTATTCTCACATGGATTTACGAAAAGTCAACAAAGAAGAATTCGAAGAGGATTTTTTTAAATCAATAAATATTTTAGAAAAAATTACAGATAAAAAAGTAGAAGGTTTTCGAGCTCCATTTTTTTCTATTAACAAAAATAATTACTGGGTATTCAAAATTTTAAGTAAAAATTTAACTTATGATTCAAGTATTTTTCCTGTAAAAACACAACTGTATGGAATACCAAATGCACCAAGATTAATTTACAAACCATCTTTAAAAAATATTATTCAAGAAGATAAAGAAGAAAAATTAATTGAAATTCCAATGGCAACACATAAAATTCCATTAATTGGGAATATTCCAATTGCAGGTGGATTTTATCTTAGATTTTTTCCATATTGGTATATGAAATTAGGAATTAAAAAAATGAATAAAGAAGGTAATCCAGCTATGATATACATTCACCCAAAAGATTTAGATCCTGAAATGCCAAGAATAAATGAATACAAGTGGCATTATTATTATAATTTAAAATCAGGCATGAAAAAATTTGAAAATTTATTAAAAGATTTTAAATTTGGCACAGTTAAAGATGCATTAGAGATTTTAAAATGATTGATAAGATGGATCTTGATAAAATTGATAAATCTGGAATGTATAAAATATATGATTCTTGGCCAGAACTTGCTGAAGAAAGCTACAATAGAGTTAGAAAAAAGAATAAGTTTGACAAACCATCTCACATAATTTTTGCAGGAATGGGAGGATCAGGTGCAATAAGTGATGTTTTTGCAGCAATTCTATCAAAAACAAATATTCATGTAGAAATTGTTAAAGGGTATCGTCTTCCAAAAACAGCATCGAAAGAAACATTAGTAATTACAACTAGTGTTTCAGGTAATACTGTAGAAACATTAAATGTATTAATAGAAGCCAAAAAATTAGACTGTAAAATTATTGCATTTTCAAACGGCGGTCAAATGGAAAAATATTGTAAAAAAGAATCAATAGATTTTAGAAAAATTATGAAAGTTCATTCACCGAGAGCATCATTTGTATCGTTCTTGTTTGGAATGCTTAAGGAACTAGAAAATATTTTACCAATAAATAAAAATGAAATATTAGACTCAATAAATGAATTAAAAAAAATTAGAGAATCTATTTATTCAAAAAAATTGAATTGTACAAATATTGCAATTAATTTAGCAAATGAGATAGAAAATATTCCCATAATTTATTATCCATGGGGATTACAAGCTGCATCCATAAGATTTAAAAATTCACTTCAAGAAAATTCAAAAATACATGTAATAACAGAAGATATCATAGAAGCATCACATAATGGAATTGTTGCATGGAAAAATAATGACATTTTAAAACCCATTTTAATTCAAGGAAAAGATGATTTTATAAAAACACAAGAACGATGGAAAGTAATAAAGAAATTTTTTAAAAAAAATAACATTGAATATCAAGAAATTTTTTCAGTAAATGGTGGAATTTTAACTAAATTAATACAACTAATTTATCTTTTTGATTATGTATCAATATATCTTGCAATTATAAAAAAAATTGATCCCAGTCCAGTAAAAGCAATAGATTTTATAAAAAAAAATGTTAAAAATTAATTTTAAAATTATTAAGTTTTTACAAAATACTATCAATTAAAGATTTTAAGCCAGAATCAATATTAAATTTAGGCTTAAAATTAAGTATTTTAATTGCTTTTGAATTATCAGCCCAAATAAATTGTTCATCAGTAATTTTAGAACTATATTCCAGGATTATTTTTGAATTAGTGATTTCTTCAATTTTTAAAACTATCGAATTTATAGAAATTTTATTCCCTGAAGAAATATTAAAAATTTGAAATCCATTATGATCATAATCAATTGCTTTTTTAATAGAGTCAATGGCATCATTAAGAAATAAAAAATCACGTTCCTGTTTTCCGTCATGATAGCAAATTGGAATTATTGTTTTATCCACCATAGAATTAATAATGGTATTTAAAAATCCAGTTTTTTTAGTGGGTCCATAAATATTTGCAAACCGTAAAACAGTAACATTAATACCATATTTTTCTGAAAATTGTTTATAGATACTTTCAGTAATCATTTTAACAACCCCGTAAGTTGTTGTTGGATTTAACTTGTCTGTTTCTTTAGAAGATATTCCTAAATTTTTACCATAAACATTAATTGTTGAAATTAAAATAATACCTTTAATGTTTTTTTGAATACAAGAGTTAAGTAAATTTAACGCTCCAAGAATATTTGAAGTAAAAAAATCAGATTCATTAGAAGTGGTTTGACCTAATAAATTAATTATTATTTGATCGTCATTAATTTGATTAACAAAAGAATCAGTAGAAAGAATATTTCCTTTAAATTTTTGAGCGGTAGTTTCTAAATCAGAATTATGAATCATCATACGTATAGAATTTTTTTTCTCAAGTTCTGAAAGTAAAGATTTTCCAATAAATCCAGTCCCTCCTAAAAGTAAAATATTAGTCATTTGAATTACTAGATTTTAGTATTATTTAATAAATTAACTAAAAATAGATGAAATGTACCAGATTAGAAAATATAATTAGGAATAATTTTGAATAATCCACATATTTTCTTTTTCTTCAGAAATTTTTTTTTCTTCTTCTGTAATTAAAATTTCTTGTAATTTTTCACCTTGTCTAGCACCAATAATTTTTTGATTTTTTGAAAGTTTTGATGCTAAATCAGTAATAGTATGTAATTTCATTTTTGGAACAAAAATTTCACCCTTATTCACATGTAGCATACATTGTAAAATGAAATCTACAGCTTCATTCATGTGAAAAAAATATCTTTTCATTTTAGGATCTGTTATAGATAAAGGTAAATTATTTTTTAATTGTTCATTCCAAACTTCAAAAACATTTCCCCTAGTTTCAATAATATTTCCCAGTCTTACGGTTGCAAATTTAGAAGTATCAATATGAGGGCCCGCCCAATTTGTTAATCTTTCACCTAATTGTTTAGTAGCACCATAAAGAGTAGAAGATTCTGCTACTTTATCCGTACTAATATTAATAAAAATCTGAGATTTATTTCGTATAATAGATTTTAATAAATTAATTGTACCATTTACATTTACATCTATTGTTTCAATTGGATTATATTCAGTAATTTCAATATTTTTTAAAGCTGCAGTATGAATAATAATATCAGAACCAAGTACGGCGAATTCTATTCTATCTTTATTGAGTATATCCCCTAACAAAGGCTCTATACGTGAATCATTTAAAGAATGACTAAGTTTGAATAAAGCATGTTCATTATTATCAAAAACTCTAATAGATTTAACAGAGTATTCTAACAAAGTTTTTGTTAAGGAGGATCCAATACTCCCTGCACCACCAGTTATCAAAATTGTTTTATTTTTTAGAAGTTTTTTTAATCGAGATTTATTATCGTTTATCATTTTAAGCAACTCGTAATAAGATTAGAAAATATTTTTTGATTTATATGCAAATTTACTAATCAATTCACTTCTAGTACAGAATTTTGTATATAAAAAGTCTCTTTAAATTTTATAAAATTAAAAATTCACATTCATATTTATATCATTAACTTGGTAATTTTAATCGTGCAAAGTTCAAAAATGTATACTACGGATGGTAAAGTAAAATGGTTTACTAGTGAAGAAGATGTTAATGAAAAACTCATCACTATGTTGGGTACAAAATTTGAAAATTATCGAAAAAAATGGGATGCGGTAAATAGATTTGAAGTAGAAACTGAATTTCCAATGTTTTTACAGATTGAAACAAATCAACTTTGTAATCTTAAATGTCCTTCATGTCCAATTGGTAATCCTGAAGCTCATGAAAAATATATTACAACTGAAAAAATGCCATGGTCAATCTTTGAAAAAATTATACTTGAAGGTGAAAAATATAACTGTCCATCAGTAGAACCTCAAGGAACAAATGAACCATTATTAGATCAAGATTTAGAAAAGCAAATTAAATTTGCATCAGATCATGGATTTATAGACATCATGTTAAATTCAAATGGTACTTTACTTTCTGAATCACGTGCACGAAGTATATTAAAATCTGGAATAACACGAATTCGTTTTAGTCTTGATGCTGCAACAAAAGAAACTTATGAAAAAGTAAGACTAGGGGCACAATATGATGTTACAATGAAAAATATTGAAAGATTTCTTAAAATAAAAAAAGAAGAGAATTATGAACTTCCAGTAGTCGGAGTAAATTTTGTAAAACAAAGAGCAAATGAACATGAAGAAGAGAAATTTGTAGAAAACTGGATAGATAAAGTTGATTTTTTAGTAATTCAAGAATTTCAAGCTCCTGATCTTGAAAATGATTATAGTGATTTCATATCATCAGAGTCAGATTATAGAGAAAAACTAATTGATACTTTTCGCTGTCAACAGCCGTGGCAACGAGTACAAATTAGAAGTACTGGTGATGTATGTCCGTGTTGTGCATTTTTTAGCTCTGAATTATCTCTTGGCAATATTAGAGATGAAACAATTTATAATTTATGGAATGGTCAGGAAATGAAGAATTTAAGACAATTACATAAAAATGGATCTTATGCTGAAAATTCATGGTGTAAAAAATGTGTAGGCGGTATGTGCGGTAATGGATCGTCTGAACTTTTAGATATTAAAAATAATATCTAATTAAAAATATAATAGTTGTTGAGTAATACATAATTATCAATTATTACAAGTTAGATACATGATAAAAGATGCCATCGAAGAATCAATAAAATCTAGTTCAAAAATAATTCTTGATACTACTAAATTATCTACAAAAATTAAATCAGCCATAGAAATGATTATTGATTCTATCGACCAAGGTCATAAAATCATCATATTTGGAAATGGTGGTAGTGCAGCAGATGCACAACATATTGCAGCTGAATTAATTGGAAGATTCAAAAATGAAAGAAAAACGTTACCGGCAATATCTCTAACAACAGATTCATCCATACTTACATCATTATCAAATGATTATTCTTTTGAAATAGTTTTTGAAAGACAATGTGAAGGATTAGTTTTAAAAGATGATGTAGTGATTGGTATTTCTACAAGTGGGAATTCTAAAAATATTCAAAAAGGTATCTTAGCATCTAAAAAAAATGGTGCAAAGACAATTGGTCTTTTAGGAAATAATGGAGGTTTTATTGAAAAAATAGTAGATTTATCAATAACTGTTGATTCTTCAATAACATCACAGATTCAAGAAGCTCATAGAGTAATTTATCACATAATCTGCGAACATGTAGAAAATCATTTTAAAAATATTAAATAAATTAATTTTAAAAATAAACTTAACTGTAAACCCGTAATTTTTTCATTGCAGGGATTTCTGAATCCCAAATTCTTTTAATGCCATCACCCAAAACAAGATTTGTTGATTTAACATCTCTAACCATTCTTTCAAATCCTATAAATTCTAAAGATGCAGATTGATCACTACCATACATTGAACGAGATAATGTAATGTGTCGTTCAATAGATGTAGCACCTAATGTAGCTGCAATTATACAAACAATATATCCACTATCCTCATGTCCACTATATCCCACATTACAATTAAATTTTTTTCTTAATGTATCAATACATCTAATATTTGCCTCTTTCAATTTCATAGGATATGAACTATTGCTATGTTGTAATTCAAATGGACATTCATATTTGATAAAAATATCTATAGCTGATTGAATTTCATCCATAGTACTCATACCAGTTGAAATAAAAGTTGGTTTTTTCTCTTTAGCTACTACTTCTAATAATTTTTTATTAGTTAACATTGCAGAAGCAATTTTATTATGTTTTAAATTATATTGTTGTAAAAAATTTTGACTGTCTACATCCCAAGATGATGCATACCATTCAATATTATTTGAAAAACAATATTTATCTATTTGATCATATTCACTTTTTTCAAATTCTAATCCATTCTTTTGTTCTCTTACAGTTTTCCCCCATGGACTTTCTCTTGGGGCATCTAAGATTTCTTTAGAATAAACTTTATCAATTGTTCTTTTTTGGAATTTTACTGCATTGCAACCAGATTTTTTTGCAGAATCAATTAATTTTTTTGCAATATCAATATCACCATTATGATTAATTCCTATTTCTGCAGTGATGAATACCAATATTTCATCTATTAATAATTTGCATTTAATTCTTGTGATAGTAAAATTAAATCTGCAATTTCTCTTAATGCACCTTTACCGCCATCAGTTTTACAAACATAATCTACAATTTTTTTATTACTAGAAATTGCATCATTTGGAACTGCTGAAAATCCCACTTTACTTAACAAACCAACGTCATTTACATCATCTCCAATATAGGCTAATTCTTGACTAGTTACATTGAATTCAGAACACACTAGTTCAATTATTTCTTCCTTTCTCTGTATACCATCATAAAGTTTAAACACATTCATTTTTTTTGCCCACTCTTTAACCATCAGTGTAGATTCTTTTGTTACAATTATTGTGGATATTTTATTTTTTCTCAACAAAGAAATACCCATTCCGTCTCTAGCATGAAATTTTTTCATCATGTCACCATCCTTAGTATAATACATACCTCCATCTGTAAGTACTCCATCTACATCAGTTAAAACAACTTTAATTTTTTTGCATTTATTCTCTATATTCAAAATCAACTTTATTTTGTTACAAGTAATATATATTCAATAGTATTTTTTAGAGATGTTATGTTAGAAGTACGTCATATGGGTATTGTAGTTACAAATATTGAAAATTCATTAAAATTCTACAGAGATATTTTGGGTTTAAAAATTGAAAGAAGTATGGATGAGTCAGGTAAACATATTGATAATATGCTGGGATTTGAAAATGTTCATGTAAAAACTGTAAAAATGTCAGCATCTACAGGAAACACTCTAGTTGAATTACTTGAATTTGCTGAACCAGTTGGCAGCAATATTATTCGTAAAGTGAATGACATTGGAGCATCTCATGTAGCTTTCACTGTATCTGATTTAGAGGAAACATATCTAAGACTTAAACAATTAGGTGTAAAATTTAATGCACCACCACAATTATCTCCGGATGGTTATGCTAAAGTAACATTTTGTTTTGATCCGGATAAAACACCTATTGAATTGGTTCAAGTTTTAAAATAGTGTTGATGAATATGAATAACCTATTTTCTGTGGAAAATCTTGTTGTAATCATTACAGGTTCAGGTAAAGGGATTGGTCATACTCTTAGTGAATCTTTTGCTGAAAATGGTGCAATTGTATATTCCATAAGTCTTAACTTTAACAATAAAATTCCAAATAATCTTAAAAATGTATTATTTCAAGAAATCTGTGATGTATGTAATAAAAATAAATTTAAAAAAATATGCAAAAAAATATATGAAAAACATGGTAAAATTGATGTACTAATTAATAATGCTGGAATTACATTAACTTCATCAGACGATACATCCTATTCTATAGATGATTGGAATAAAACATTAGAGGTTAATTTGACTGCAGGATTCAATTGCGCTAATTCTGTTTTTGAGCATATGTTAAAAAATAAATCAGGTTCTATAATCAATATTACTAGCATAAATGCCGAATTAGGATTCCCAAAAAATCCATATTATGTTGCCTCCAAAGGAGGTTTGAAAATGTTAACTAAAGCACTAGCAAGAGATTGGGGCAAATATGGAATTAGAATTAATAATCTCGGACCAGGATATTTTAAAACTGAAATGACAAAAAAAAGTTATTCTGATTTGAGAAAAAGAAAATCTCGATCTGATCGAACCATGCTTGGTAGATGGGGAACAACTGATGAATTAGTAGGACCTGCTATATTTTTGGCATCTAATGCGTCTAGTTATGTTACAGGTCAAGATCTATATGTTGATGGTGGTTGGACTTCAAATGGTTTATCAAATGAATAAAACTTGGAAAAATATTAAAAATGACAATAAATTCTGATATTTTTATTCCAGTACGATTAGATAGTAAACGACTACCCTCTAAGCATCTAAAACTAGTAAATGGTGAAATTATTCTTTTAAAATTAATAAAAAGATTAAAAAAATCTAAGAAAGTAAGAAAAATCATTGTTTGTACTACAACTGATCATTCAGATGATCCGTTAATAGACATGTTAGAAAAAGAATCTATTCTATATTTTAGAGGAGATAAAAAAGATATTATTACAAGATTTTTGGATACTGCAAAAGAATTCAATACAGATAATATCATTGATGTTGAAGGTGATAAAATCTATACTGATCCAATTTTTGTAGATAAGGTCATAGATGAATTAAAAGTTCCAGATGTAGATTTTGTGATAGGAAATGATTCATTAGAAAAATTTAATGAGTTTAATAATTTTATTCCAGGTTTTATTCCAGCTGGTGTAAAAAAAATAGCACTAGAAAAATTGTGTAAAATTAAAAAATCAAATAATACAGAAACAGGATACAGGGAATTTTTTACAAAAATGAATATTTTCAATTGTAAATATATTATACCTAAAAGTTTTAAGAACAATCCAAAAGATATTAGATTAACATTAGATTATGAAGAAGATCTGAAATTAGCAAATGAAATTTTTACTGAGTTAGGTGATGATTTTTCTTTTAATGATATTTTAAAATTATTTGAACAAAAACCAGAATTACATGAAATTACAAAGCCTTTGATTAAAAAATGGGAAGAACATTATCAAAAAAATATCACCACATTTGATATCAAGTAAATACACAAAGAATTAATCATTAAAAATAATTTAAATGGATTTTTCAATTGTTTTCTTCTTTTATTGACTTTGATTGTCCTTCATTGAAATCTATATGTTCATTAATTTTTTTGAGTTCAGGTTCTTTTTCTAATAAATTAACTATATCTGAAATTAATATGGGAGATTTATTAATTTTATCAGCTAATAATTTTACAAGTTTATAGTCATTATCTCTATCAACTACAAAACGATAATTAGAAAATTTTTCTAAGTTTGGAGAATATAATATCTTGAATTCATTTTTATGATTATGAAAATATGGAAAAATATGTTCTCTCTCTGAAGGTTTCACAGAATTTTTCCAAGCTTTTTCTAATGCTTCAAATGAAAAAATTTCAACTTCAGTTCCAATATTAAATTTTAAAGGGACTGGAAAATTTGATGTATAATCGTTAGGAACTGAATTAAATAATTCAATCACCTCATCTACAATTTGTGGATCAAAAAATGGTTTATCACTAGGCATTCTCATTATAGCAGAAAAATTAAATTTTTTTGCACATTGATAATGTCGATCAATTAAATCATCTAAACTTCCTCTAAAACAATCAATTCCAATTTCCTCCAAATAATCTTCAATAATATCATCTTCACTATTTAGTGATGTAGCTACAACAATTTTTTTTATTAATTTTGAATACTGTAATTGTTTTATGACATGAAAAAGTATTGGTTTTTTATTTTTAAGTGGCAACATTACTTTACCAGGTAAACGTGAAGAAGACATTCGTGCTTGAATAATACAACCTAACATAAATAAAAAATTGTATGAGGTATAAATAAAAGTATTATAGGACAAAATACGAAAAATGTTATGCGAGATACTATTACTTTTTTGACATCAAAACCTCTGGATAAACCATTATTATTGAATATTTTAAAAAATTCAAAAATAAATAATGATGACAAAAATATTCTTGGAATAATTATTCATGATTTTTCAAATGATAATTTTACACTTATTAATTCACAAGAGAATCTTTTTCTTAATTTACATTCTCATGAAGTATGGGCACCATATTTAATTTTTAGATATAAATTTAAAAATTATCCAAAACAAAGGATAGTTACAGATTTTCCAATTTATTTATTAATTGAACCTGTTTCTTCTTGTAATTTACGTTGTGTAATGTGTTTCCAAATAGATGAAACTTTTAACAAGTCTCAAGAATTTATGGGGAAAATGAATTTAGAATTATTTTATAAAATCATTGATCAAGCATGTGCAGGAGGAACCAAAGCTTTAACATTAGCATCAAGAGGTGAACCAACCCTTCATCCACAATTAGGTGAAATGTTGGATTACTGTAAGGGTAAATTTTTTGAGTTGAAAATAAATACAAATGCAACTCTATTAAATGAAAAATTAATTCACAAGATTCTTCAAAGTAGTGTTACAGACATGGTTTTTTCTGTAGATTCATATCAAAAAGATGAGTATGAATCAATAAGAGTCAGAGGTATTTTTGAAAATGTTCTAAATAACATAATTAAATTCAAGGAAATTAAAGAGAAAGAATATCCTGATTCAAAATGTATTACTAGAATTAGTGGAGTTAAAATCAACAAAGAACAAGATCCCACTAAATTCAAAGAATTTTGGGAGAAATATGTAGATCATGTAGTAATGGTTGAAATGGAGAATCGTTGGGATACATATCACAATTCTAAAGAGATTGCAGGTTCTGGATCTTGTGAATATTTGTGGGAAAGAATGTATGTATGGTATGATGGAATATGTAATCCATGTGATATTGATTACAAAAGTGAATTAGCTGTAGGTTCAATTAAAGAAAATTCTATTAAAGATATTTGGCAAGGAGAAAAATATCAAACAATTAGAAAATTACATCTAAATGGAAATAGAAATAGTTGTTACCCATGTGATAGGTGTCCAGTAGGTGATTAAACTTGGGATTATTGGGCATAGAAATCATCCACAGAGATTAATAGATTTAATAGAAAAAAATAAAAATTGTAAATTAGAAGTTATTTATCATCCTGAGAAAATAATAGAAAATAAAAAAGGAACAAATGATCTTTCTGATTTGTTTAAATGTGACGGAGTCTTAATAGCATCTCCAAATCACACACATTTACAATATATTATTAAATTTCTTAACTCTTCTAAAGTAAAAATTTTTTGTGAAAAACCTCCTGTAAATAATGAAAAAGATTTAAAAATTTTAGAAGGTTTATCTTCAGAACATAAACAAAGAATTTTTTTTAATTTCAATTTCCGTTTTAGTGATTTCAGTAATGAAGTTAAAAAACAAAAAAATTCATCTGAATTAGGAAAAATAATTCAAATAAACATGGTATTTACACATGGTTTAGCATTCAAAAAAGAATATGAAAATTCTTGGAGATCAGATGGAAAAAATAACCTACACAGTATATTGGATACACTAGCAATTCATTATATTGATTTAATGAATTTTCATTTTGGTAAAAGTAAAGATTCAATTTATCTTCCATACTTAAATTCTAAAATAGGTACATCTTTTGATACTGCTCAAATTTTATTAAAATATAACGATGGAATGGTTGTAAATATTTTAACATCATATGCAGCCCCATTAGTAAATGAATTATCAATTTTAGGAACAAATGGTTTTTTTACAATTAGGGATAATATTGCAAGTATTTATTCACCTAGAGATAATTTTGATAAAAATAGATTTTTCATATCTCCACCTCTTAAAGATAAAAATAAATTTTTAATGAAAGATGATTATAACGATTCTTTGAAAAAATCACTATCCTATTTTATTAACATTATAGAAAAAAAAGATGTTTTTGATTTATCAGAATTTGATTCTAGTATTCTAACAAATAAAATAATAATTAACTTGCATTCTCAAAATAAATAGAATCGATTTGAAATAATTAGATGTTAATTCTTGATAAAAAATAAGAAAATTTCTAAATAACTATTAAACAATTATAGTAGTAATTTAGAAAGTAGAATAAATTAACAGATAAAGTAAAGATTAAATATTTTAAATAAAATATGTGTTTATGAAAGGCAATTTCAAATTAAATGAAGATGCAAATACAATTGATAAAGCTGGAACGAAAGAAATCAATAATAGTTCAGATCATAAGAAAACCCAAAATGATAAAGAAATTAGTCCACAAGAATTTGAGGAATTTATTATTAAATCTGGTGCTGAAGGCTCGTTTATGATTTTCCGTTCAGATAAGAAAGATGATGAACTCGGGTTAGAAGAATTATGATTAAATAAATCAAAATCTATTTTTGTAAATATGATCTAGTATTGGTTAATATAATAAAAGAGTCATTCAAAATCTAATTGAAAGATGAAATAGAAGAAATAATGGAAAAAGTTTACTATGATAAATTATATGATTCATGGGTAAAAAATTTTGCATTAAATCTAGAAAATATTTCGAAAGAACCATCATCAAGAATTTTAAGTAGTGGGAATGTAAATCAAAAAAAACCTGTAATCGTAATTGGTAAAGGTCCTTCTTTAAAAGAGAAAAATCATCTTGAAAAACTAGCTAAAAGTAATTTTGATGGAAAGATAGTTTGTTGTGATGGTTCACTTATCACAACACTAAAAGCTGGAGTAACTCCAGAAAAATTTCCAGAATTTTTTGTAGTAAGTATAGAAGGTAGATTAGGAGAAACAACAAAATACTATGATGATGACATTGTAAAAAAATATGGTTCAAAAATTAAAGGGTTATTTTCAACTGTAACAGATTCAGAAGCTGTAGAATGCGCAAGAAAAAATGGTATTAAAATTCATTGGTTTCATGCTTTATTTGATTACGAAGAGGGTAAGAAATCATTTAATCACATTTCTGCATTAATGGTGAGGGCAAAGAATCATCCAAAAGGGTTACCGGGAATACAGACAGGTGGAAATGTAGGTACAACATCATGGTTTGTTAGTTGGCAAATTTTGAAGAGTCCTACAATTGTTTTGATTGGGATGAATCATGGTTGGAGTGAAAAGGATCCTATTGAATTAATTACTTCTCACGGTCATTATTATCCTGTACCAGATATCGATCAAAACAGTGCCCTCTTTAACAAACTATTCCCAAAAATATACAATCCTGAATTTGATTGCTATTGTATTTTAGATCCTGTTTTTCAATATTACAGTAATGGTTTCAAAGAATTCATATCTAGATCTCCTCAATGGGTAAATACAATTAATGCTACCGAAGGAGGAGTGATTTTTGGAGACAGAATAAAGTGTATGGTATTTACGGATTTTCTAAAAAATCAATAATGAACTTACTTGATTAAAAATCAATAATATTTGTATATATACAACAACGAAATTAAAATAAATTATGAAAGTTCTCTTTGTTGTTCCTGAAATTCGTCTAGATAGTAAGCCATTTGTTTGGCCATTTTGGGCAGGAATTTTTGCTTCAATTGTAGAGAAAAAAGGAGGACAAGTTGCAATTTTAGATTTAAATGCATTAAGGACAAAATTTTCAAATAATTTAGTCCCTACAGAATTAATTGAAAAAGAGATCGCTTCGGAAGAATGGGATATAGTTGCGACAGGTGGACTTACAACAACCTATAAGAGAATTAAAGAATTAGCACCAATAATTCGTAGGAATGCACCAAATTCATTATTTCTCAGTGGTGGTGGATGGGCTACTTACAATTCAAATGAAATTCTTGAATTAATTCCTGAAATTGATATGATATGCATAGGTGAAGGTGAAGAAACTTTTTCAGAGCTTTATGATAAAGTAAAATCAGGAAAAACTGATTTTGAAGATGTTAAAGGATTATGTATTAGGAATCCAGATGAGTTTGTTTATACTGCACCAAGAGCTCTTATTCCAGATTTAAATACAATTCCATATCCAGCATACCATCTCTATGAAACTGATATTTACTTTAAGTATTCTTCTCATCCATTATCAGTAGAATCATTTAATTCTAAAAAAAGAGGTTCAATAGTTTGGGAAAGGGGTTGTCCAAGAAGATGTACATTTTGCTCCCATAATGGAATGTCTAGAATTGATTTACAGAATATTTATGGAGATGGAGACATTGCAAAAGGGGAGAAAAAAGTAAGAGTCGTCGATAAAGAGAATGAAACATTTCAATTACCTGCACGTTGGCCAACTCCAGAATATGCAGTTAATAATATAAAATTTTTATTAGAAAATTATAATATTGATTTTGCTACAATTCTTGATGAGAATATGACAAGCAATGCCAAATGGACAACAGAATTTTGTGAAAGATATGTTGATGCAGGTTTACATGAAATTGTAAAATGGGGAACTTTAGGGGATGCACCAAGTGTGGCAGTAAAACCTGATCTTGTTAGAGTTATGAAAGAAGCTGGTTGTTCGTATATTTCATTTGGGTTTGAGTCAGCATCAGATAAGGTTTTGAATCAAGATATTGGAAAGGGTCAATTACAAATTCATGAGCAACAAACAATTAATGCTGTAAAAAAAGTAGGTCTTCATCCTATTGCAACATTTATGATTGGAAATCCTCATGAAAATATAAATGATTTAATGGAAACGGTTGATTTCTGGATTAGAAACAATATTGAGGTAGATCCCTTCATTTGTACACCTTATGTTGGTAGTCCTCTTTTTTATGATTATAGAGAAAAAATATATGAAGAATATGATGATCGTTTAAAAATTTATAATAAACGTGGAGAAGATTTCAAAGAAAAAATCGATAATGAAACAATAAGAAAATGGAAATTAAATGCGTTGGATAAATTTATGACAGAGTGTGGAAATGCAACAGATTATACAGTTACAGTAAGTCATTATTTTACCATTCCAGAATTATTTGCTTTAAGGCGATTTATGTATAAACATGATACACGCAGAATATTAAAAATGGCACATGAGAAATATGATGAGACAGGTTTAGACCAATGGAACCATTCAGAGAAATGGAAAAAATATTGTCATGTGTGTAAAGCAAATGAAGAATTATCATCAACTATTAAAGTTTCACAATAAATGGTTATAAATTAAATATTATTTTAAATATTTTTTCTTGATACTTTTTGTGAATCTATACATCTTTCAATAAAGCATATAGATTTCATTTTGAGTGTTGTTTTTTTATTCATTAAACTGTTTTATTTTTTTTTCGAATTCAGATGCTAATTTATCAATAGTGATTTTATTTTCTTCCAAAAAATCTTTCATTTTTGATTCTGAAATATTTACAGATAAATAATGACCATTGTGGTAAAAGAATTCATTATATTTATTTTCAAAGTCCATAATATCAAAGTCAAAAGAATTATTTTCTAAGAATGAAAGATATTTATCAAGATCTTCAACATTTACTTTCTTTTGTAATGATTCTCTAATAGTTGTAGGTAATTCTTCTATAGAATTTAATTTAGATACAGAAGGAAGAATTGAATAACCTAAATCTGAAAAAATTATTGATGGTTTTTCATAAAGTGCAGCTTCTAATCCTGATGAACCTCCAATTGTAATTACTAAAGAACATTTTTTATAAAATATTTCTGTAGAAAGATTTGGATGAAATAAGTGAACATTGGGAATATCCATAATTTCCTTATATTCAGATATATTTTTCCAATATCTAACACTTTGACCAGGATTTTCTTTTACAAATAATTTGTATCCTACAGGTAATGATTTTACAATCTGTCTCAATACTTCAATCTGATTTGTATAATAAGGTGCAGCGATTAAGATATTTCTCTCTTCATCTACACCCAAAGGGAAATAAATAAATTTTTCTTCAGATTTTATTTCTGTTTGAAAATTATGATTGATAAATGAATAACGTAATTTTCTATTAATTTTTAATTTAAATTCATCTACAAGGACTTTGAACTTTGTTCTTCCACGATGAGTGTAATGAGTTTTGATGTGTTGATTTTCTGACGAAATAAATTTTAATGAGGATTTGAACAGTTCCAAATTAGATGCTTTGAATTTTTTTATTGCTCTTTGTGCTTTTATAGCACTAAATGATTTGTGGTAAGATCTTAATTCTTCAAAACTTCTGTTAGAAGATGAAAGTTTATCGAGTTCAATATTTCCATCAATTGTTCGTGATTTTTCAGATATTATACTTTTTTGCATATTAGGTGGACTTAGAAGAAGAATTTTTGTCCCCACTTTTTTACACATTTTATAAAATAATTCATGTTGATGTAGAGCAGGTTCATTCATCATAATAAAATCAGGATTAACTTCAGTCAGAATTTCATCAAATAGTTTGCATTCACGTTCAAGAATTGAAAGAATTTCATCATCAGAAAATTTATAAATTCGATTAAATCTATAAAGAATTCTTTCATTAATTGCTAATTCCCATAAATTAATGTTATACTTCTTTTCAAAATCAGAAAGATATTCTAAATCAGGTTTGTTCATGTTTTGAAAATGATCATGATAAAACCAAGTTTTTTGAAATTTCACTAGATTTTGATTTTGGAAAAACATTTTTGGTTTATCATAAGAATCTATTATTGCAAAAAAATCATAATCAATTTTTTTTTGTAAATAATAAGATATACAGAAAGGGGTTAAAGCACCACTAATCCAAAATAATATTTTTGAAGGCATTTTTGTTATATTTTAAAATAAAAATAATTAATCATTTAAATGATTTTAAAATATTCAATTTATCTAATGATAGGTATTTTGTTAAAATAATATGTATGATTAACAATATTTTAAGAAGGATTTACACAGTTCATGACATGGTCTATTAACCAAATAGATTATAAATTTAAAACTTTACTAGATTGCAGGGAGGATAAGCGGTATAATTGAAAATTAAGGGATTATTATCAATAGGATTTACAGATATTGTCGGTATCGCAATTTCAGCAGCATTTTGGTTTTTTTTGGCCACATTTATTGAACCAGATGAATTTGGTGAAATTTCATTTTTTCTAGGAATTGCAGCGATAGCATCCTATATTTCACTTATTGGAACACAAAATGTTATCATAGTCTATGTAGCAAAAAATATAAAAATTCAATCAACTTTGTTTCTAATTTCCCTGATAGTTGGTGGAATTTCATCTATAGTCATTATCATGATTTTTTATCGTGTTGATGTAAGTTTGATTCTTCTTGGATATATTATCAATACTTTAGCATTAGGGAATCTGTTAGGTAAAAAACTATACAGTAGTTATTCAAAATATTTTTTAAGTCAAAAAATTCTCACATTAGGTCTAGGTTTTGGATTTTATTATTTATTTGATGTTCAAGGAGTTATTTTTGCTTTAGCACTTAGTTACATACCATATATTATTAGAGCGTATAAAGGATTTAAAGAAGCAAAGATTGATTTTTCATTATTAAAGCCTCGTTTTGGTTTCATAGCAAATAATTACATGATGGTAATTGCAAATAGTTCAAAAACTCAAATAGATAAATTACTTGTTGCTCCAATTTTAGGATTTTCGCTTTTGGGAAACTATGCTTTGGCATATCAAGTGGTGGGAGTGATGGCTATTTTTACTACTATAGTGTTCAAATATACTCTTTCTCATGATGCAAGTGGAAATACAAATAAAAAAATAAAAAAAATTACTATTTTGATATCAATAGGTATTGCAATGATAGGATATTTATTTTCACCAATTGTTATTCCAGAATTTTTTCCCAAGTATTCTGAAGCAGTGATTGCAATACAAATTATGGGTTTCAGTATTATTCCATCAGCAATTAGTACAATGTATATCTCAGAATTATTAGGTTTAGAAAAAAGCAAAGTTGTACTTATTACTAAAATTATATCATTAGTTACCATTATCATAGGCATGGTTATTTTAGGCTCTATGTGGGGTATGACAGGATTAGCTATTTCATTCGTATTATCTTTTTCAGTAGAAGCAATTTCTTTTGTTTATTTAACTCAAAAATTCAATATTAGATAAGAAATTGTCAGAGACATATTTAGAAAATTATAGGAATCACAAAGCAAAATTAAATCATATTTTGAAATCAATTATGAATAAACCAATTTTATACCTATTCATAATCGGATTAATTGGATTAATGATTAGACTACATTATTTCCCATTTGATATACCAATTATTCATGACAGTGTAGATTATTTTTCATATGGCATGGTTGTGGCTCAACAAGGACAATTACCATTAGGTTGGGGATTGACAAATAATGGTTGGCCAGTTTTTCTCTCACTATTCTTTTCGATTTTTGAATCACATAATTTCATGGAATTAACATATTTGCAACGTTTTTTGACAATTTCAATTTCTGTTTTAACAATTATTCCAGTATATCTTTTATGTAATAGATTTGTTGATAAAAAATTTGCAATTATAGGTGCTGCTTTATTTATATTTGATCCTAGAATCATCATAAATTCATTATTAGGAATTTCAGAACCAATCTATATTTTATTTGGAACACTTTCATTGTTTTTGTTTTTAAGTAAACGGTATACAGTAATTTTGATATCATTTTTCACATTAGGCTTATTTTCTATTATTCGTTATGAAGGATTTTTAATTTTAATTCCATTTATAATAATATTTTTTTTAAGATTTAGAAAGGATAAAAAAATTATTCAAAAAACATTTTTAGTTGTTGGGGTATTTTTCATAACAATTTTCCCCATGGCATTTGCAATGTATGAGGCTACTGGAGACGATGGAATAATTGGTCCAATCTTTAAAGGAGGAATTAATTATGTTTCAACACACATCATAGATGGAGTTCCAGATATAGATGATCCAATTTATGGAGATACTTCAGAGCAAAATAGATTTTTACTATTTATAAATTTAGGATTAATCAATTTGACAAAATTTTTGGGGTGGGTATTAATTCCAACATTTGTACTATTTGTTCCAATTGGATTTTTTTTGTTGTTTCAAAATAGAGATTATAAAATGGTTGCAATAATTTTATTTGGAGTCACAATGTTGATTCCAGCATTTTATTTGTATGGAAGAGGAATTGAAGAGACCAGATATCTTTACATAATATTTCCAATCTTTTGTTTAATATCATCATTAACAATTAAAAAAATCTCGAAGAAATTCAAAAAAGAAAATTTGATCATTGTTCTAATAGTTTCTGGAATAATATTATCATCGTTGATCTTTCTCGATTATAAAAAAGCAGATTATGAACATGAAAAAGAATCGTATCTGATTGCAAAAGACATTGTAAATATTGCAGGGGGAATAAATCACTATGCCCCAGAGAGTGAATACATTCATGTTGCAGAAATAGCAAAAAATTGGCCCACTATACCATTACCAAAAGAAACCAGTTATAATCAGTCATTTAAGATAAAGAAGATTTCTCCAAATAATTTTTCAACATTGATTGAATATATTGAAGATTCCAAGGATAAAGGATTAACACATATTATAACAGATGGGAACCAACAGGCAAGATTTCTCAATGAGGTTTTTTATAACGACAAAATCCCTTATTTGACTAAAGAATATGATTCCCTAGAACAAGGTTTTCAACATCATGTAAAAGCATACAAAATTGATTATGAAAAAATTTTGATTGATGATTAAATTAAAAACTAATTTTTAAAGATCATTTTTTCAGAAATAACCATCGCTATAGCAAATTTATTTTCATGACTTATAGAGCCTAAAAATTTATATTTTTTATTCCATTTTTTCAAAAGTTTTATTTTTAATTTAGATTTAGAATGAAAAGTTTCAATATCAAGAAATGATATAGGTTCGCTAATAGATTTTTTTAGAGATTCCTTTATAGCAAATTTTCCTGCAAAATGTTCAGCAGGTTTTTTAAATTTTAAACAATATTTAATTTCAGAAGGAAGAAATGTTTTTTTATAAAAACTAGGTTTTTTTGAATAAGGTATTTTTTCAAATTTCTCTATATCGACCAAATCTATCCCTATACCAAAATTTTCAATCATATAATTTCATTTATCTAAATTTATTCTCGTACAATAACTTTTGCTAAACCATCAATAAGACATTTTCCAGTTTGATTATGAATAGATGTTTTCAAAGTAATTAATTTCATATTGGGTTTTTTTTCTATAATTTCTCCTAGAATGTCTACATGATCACCAATAAAACAAGGATTTCTAAAATTTAACGTCTGAGAAAAATATAATGAATTCTTACCAGGTAAATACATTCCAATTAATCTTGAAAAAAATGATGCCAGAAGCATTCCATGACACACTCTTTTTCCAAAATTTGTACTGGATGCATATTCTTCATTCATATGTAAAGGATTAAAGTCGCCACTAATTTTTGCAAAATCATTTACTAGTGCTTCATTTATTTTTTTTAAAAAATTAGCTTTTTGACCTACAAAAAGATCTTCAAAACCATATTCTAAAGGGGATTTAGTCATCTAAATTAATTCCATGAGCATTTAGATGTTTTTTGATATCAGATACATTTTTTGTTTCAGTTACTTCATCAATTGTAAATTCAGTTTTAAATTCAGATTCTAATTCATCTAACAAAATATATGAATTAAAAGAATCCCAACTTGGAATTGTTTCAGGACTAGAATTATCAATTATTTCATCAATTGAAATATCCATTACTCTTGCAATAATTCCATAGAGTTTTTTAGACATTATTTTTCCTCAATTTTAATAAAATCAGGTGCCATAAATGAATCATTGAGAGAAATTGACCAAAAATCTTTTTCTTTTTTAAATCCACAATTAGGTAGAAAATTTTCAATTGGTTGATTCTTTTGTGTTGGAATAAAATTTGCAATTATTTTGTCCACATTGCTTTGTTTAGCAGTTTTTATTATATAACCTAAAATACTTTTTTCAATTTGTCTACCCATAACTCTACAACTTAAAAGAAAAGTATCAAGAATCCATTCTTTTG
>Ga0233434_1001631_pt1 | contig 21421 bp, 16 predicted proteins | sample SI_122_August201_4_FD_182738 | JGI IMG/M metagenome (GOLD analysis project Ga0233434, IMG submission 182738) | Seawater microbial communities from Saanich Inlet, British Columbia, Canada - SI_122_August2016_120_MG | ecosystem: Environmental > Aquatic > Marine > Inlet | place: Canada: British... | reverse complement strand
CGCCAGCGGCCCATCGCCCTTTTCGTCCCGATGTAGAATCGAACGCAAGACGGCCGCCGCTTCGTTGGCGTGTTGCCAGATATAGGCGTGGATGCTGCCTGCAGGAATCGTTGCGGACAGATCCGTACCGGCGGGCTCTTCTGGCTCTAGCGTCCAACCGCGTGACACGGGCGCTGCCAACACCCGCACCTCTCCCAATTCTTCCTCACTTGGGAAGACCACTTTTTTTATTTCCGCGCCCATCAGCTCACCTCCTCGGGATAAAGGGTCAGCGAGGTAACGCGCACCGCCATCAGATCGGTGACGACCACGACCTCTCCTTCCGCAAAGAGATGGCCATTGAGGCGAATCTCAAAGGCCTCACCGGCCAACTTGTCGAATTCGATGACACTGCCGACTGCTAGTTTGCGCGCCTCGGCCAACGTCAATCCTTTGCGCGCCGCCTCACAGCACACTTCAACCGCCACATTGCCCAGATGCGCCAAGCGCTCCTTCTCCTGGTTCATAGCCTATACCTCCTCCAGGACCTCGGTGAGCCGCACGCCAAAATTCTCCCCCACGGTCACAATTTCACCGCGGGCAAAGAGCTTCCCATTGAGCAGAATGTCCACCGAATCGCCAACTTTCTTATTTAGCTCGATAAGCGACTGCTCGCCGATATTGAGCGCTTGGTCTAGCGTTATGCGCGTGCGCCCCAACTCGACCGAAGCCGTCAACTGCACCGTGTCAAGCGCGTCGATATTGTCCTTGGCCAGCGCCGGAGCCGTCTGCTTGGTGGCTGGAGCCTTCTTCGTCGCTTTCTTCTTTACAGCTTTCTTCGTCGCCATAACGCCATCCCCTTCTATTGTAATTGTCGCCTAAAACTGAATCTTGCCTTGTTCCGCCATCGTTATACATATGCATAACGATCCGCGCCTGTGAATCGAGTATCTGCCCCGGCTCGCAGCGCACAAGGCCAACTTCTTCACTGATAAAGACCTGCACCCGCTCCGACATATTGCACAAAAATTTCTCCCGCACCGCCGAGCTGACGCCCTTTAAAGCAATCACCAAATCACGCTGATCAATCTCACGCATCGACTGCTCGATGATCTCGTCCGCCAATTCGACCAGCCCTTCAAAATCCAATGCCCGATCCAACTGCTCGACAGGATCCATCAGGGGCTTGGGCGGATTCTTCTGCGCGATAGTATCCCCTCGCGCAGGGGAAAGGCCACCAACGTCGCGGCGATACCGCCGCCCACCACTACCAGCAAAGCCGTCCCATCGAGCCCTACACTGCTACCATCCACCGCCCCTGCCAGAGATCAGTGCACCGCCGACTAAGCCTATTAAGGTTGCAATATCCATGATCTATCCTCGCCGATCAAAGTTTAGAGCGTGTTGAGTCAAAAAATAACCTCTCATCACTTCACATGCACAAACGAATACATCGAAAAAGACCGTACGTCAAGATATTTGCTACAATTAAAAACCGGCCCCAGGCAGTTGCCTGAGGCCGGTTTTTCCGCTTGGTCGCAATGGTCTCAGCTCTTGGGGCGATAGGCCCGAAATAAATCCCGCTGCTCGTCCGTCAGCCGCGCAAAAGTCTCCGGCGTGATATGTTGCTGCTCGTCCATCGTCGCAATATTCTGCGACATCAGCCAATATGGACCATAGCCCACATGCAGCGTTTTACGTACCTGGTCGGATCGATTGATCAAACCGCCGTGGCGCAGATTTTCGGTAAAGAAGATCGCATCCCCCGCCTTGACCTCCAGCCCGATCATATTCGGGTCCTCGTCGGGATTATTGCTGTGCGGCGAAGGTAAATTGGTCTTGTGCGTGCCCGGCACGACACAAAAGGCGCCCTGCTCATTGCTGCAATCGTGGAGAAAATAAACCATCCGTACCATCATACAGTCGATGCCGCGCTCGGTATAACTATAGCGGTATTTTTGGCTGGCGTTGACCGTGCCGCCGTGACAACCGGTGGAGTTGCCCTTATAGCGGATGCGGATCTCGGAGTTGTTGATCGTCGGCCGCTCCTTGACGATACCGTTGACATAATCCATCGTGCGCGGATGGTCGAGCAACACATCGAAGGCCGGATCGGCGCTCCAAAAATCCTCGACCATCAGCGTCTTGCCCTCCGCCCGTTCGCCATTAGCATGGTAACCGCGCTCGGGGTTGGCATAGTAATTGGCACCCCAACCGCTCGTCTTGCGCGGCGACTCGTCTATACGCGCCAGCGCATGTTCTTCTAAATCGTCTACCGCCGCGGCCAAAGACGCGACTTGTGCCGCCGTCAATAGGCCCTCGATCACGATATAGCCCTGGCGGTCGAATTCAAATGTCTCGATCTCATTCATCTATCTCAGCTCCAGTTCAGTAATTTATTCAGGTTTCCACCTTTGACCAGGGCGCGTTCCGCTGCTGTGCAACCTTCCATATGCATGTCAACGATCGCCGGCACGCCGCTGCCCCAAACCAGCCGCTCCGGCCCAAAAGCTTCGATTACGCGCTGAGTAAACGGCTTGGCGCTCTCGTAGAGCGGCGCGTCTTGCGCAAAGTGGTTCAGGCCAGAAAGCTTCATATACACATTATTGTATTCGGCTTTGCAGCTGCCCAATTGCAATATATCTGCAAACTCGACCGCATTGCCCATATGCGGTTCGGCCAGATGGTCGATCAGCGCCACGGTCTCGGGGATGTCGCGCAGAACGCTCGCGATTTGTGCGCCATAATCGGGTCCGATGTGCAATTCGACGATCAAACCGAGTTCGACCGCCTTTTCCCACAGCGCGCGCACGCCTTTGTCGTCAAAGCGGTCGAGATACATATTCTTGCCACGGTGCGCGTGAAAACGCGTCGAAATAATTTTAGGCTCGCGGGCGACCAGGTCGGCCAGTTTATTCGGCGCGTCCGGGTCGTTAGGGTAAAACAGCGACGTACCCCTAAGCCTTTCCGGCTCGCGCTCCAGGCATTCTAACACCATGCGATGGTCGTCACCATAGGGCTCGGGGTGCACAATGACGGCCCGGTCGATCTTTTCCTCATCCATCCGCTGCAAATAAGCGCCCATCGGATCGGCGGGATGCACCGACATATCCGGAGTGTAGGCGGCCTGCGGATGCAGCGGATAACGATCGGTGTCGGGACTGAAAATATGTTGATTCCATTCGATGATCATCCCGGTCTCCTCCGAGTAGAAAGCCAACGATACCATACTCGCTGACCGCTGTCAAATGCCACTGCCGCAAAGTCTTGACAATCAAGTACGAGCGGGCTACTTTCTATAGATACCTGGTCTACAAACGAATTTTGGCCCGTTCGTCTAGAGGCCTAGGACGCCGGCTTCTCACGCCGGTAGCACGGGTTCGAATCCCGTACGGGCTACCATATGGTGCGCGTCCCCATTTTCTGGGGACGCGTTTTTTTGTGCGGTTGAGCGGGACCTAATAGTTGGCCCAGTTAGGGACTGAATATTTTGGTTTGTATAAAGTCTTCCGGGCTCAAATATCCCAGTTGATGATTGATATGACTTGTCTGGTGTTACGGGTAAATAGAGGATGGATTTCGTCCGTGTTTGATTGGAAAGCACAGAGGGTCTATGTTAGAGGCATTCCAATACGTCGTCTCGCCTTTCATAAGATCGGTCGTTCAATATGATCCGCTTCAAGGAGGAAGCTCTTGAAAAACTGCTAGAAGAGCGCAAACCCCATTTTAGTTCCCACACCTATCAACACCTCCAAAAAATCATAGCTCGAGGCGCAAAGGGCATTGACCCCAACACGCTGTCCCGTCTCTGCGGTGATCTCGAGTGCTTGCCCAACGATATTGTCGAATACCTATAGCTCGCATTCGTCCAGACCTATTTTTTCATAAACTCTTGTGCAATCCCCGCTGAAGCGATCTGGCGGAGTTTCCCTTTAGTATCCAATAACGGGGAGTATGCAACCTTGGGGGACCGTGCGAGTATTCGCACGGTCCTTTCCATTTTTCTTAATTGAAAGTTGTAAATCATATATTTGCCGTAAATTCTCACTGGATTGGTTCGACAACTCAAGCACATGGGCTACCAATAAGAAACCCTCCTGAACGCTATGCTCGGAGGGTTTTTCTTTGTGAATTTATGACCGACCAACGACGATTAGCCCTACCCCGCAACCTCTTCCACCTTCTGCCGCAGCATTAGCCTATATCCCATTGCCTGCATAATCGAGCATTTTATCGAGGTATGGATTACCCTTAATGGGAAGGGCTTTTGTGGTCCTTTCCGGGGCATGCCCACTTCCTCAGCGAGAGCCGATATGTTAACATACGCAGCGTCAATGTAATTTCAGGTAATCACTCGCAAGAACCTCATCATACCTCAAATGAAAGTAATTCTTAGAATCATTAGCTGGAGCAGTCACAATGCTACGGCAACTGCCTTAATCTTCCTCCAAACGCACGATCATCTCATCTATATCAAAATTGGGGTTCTCTAACTCTTCGGCCATATGGGCAAAACTTAAAAGCGACTTACTCTCCCCTATAAAGTCAGCGGATACTAGGAGGTCTATATCTGCTCCACCTAGCCAGAGTAGCACATTGTCCTGCGATGAGCTTAGAACAAAAAGAATGCCAATGCTACTTTCCCCAGTATAGAATTCGTTGGTGAAAACATCTACACTATGATCATATTTTACCAACTCGGTTAACTCTTCATCTGAAATCGCCGGCACGACATCGGTCGCCTTTGCTATAAGATCCCATGTTTTATCTGACTGGCGAAAAACAGCTACGTCGGTGCTTTCATAAACCTTGCTTAAGGTATCGACGATAGTAGTACAGGCCTCATCTATACTTTGTATTCCAATCTTATTTCGGATCAATTCATTGAAGATCTCTAACTCTCTGGCATATACTTTCATTTGTTCATTGGCAGCCATTAAGTCACGATTGGCCACAAACAATTCGCGTCGGAGTAATTCTCTCTCTAAATGTGCACCAACTCGAGCGCGGACTTCGCCCACATTGAATGGCTTGGTGATATAATCAGTCGCTCCTATCGCAAAGCCGCGTTCTTTGCTAGCGATATCGGTCAATGCCGTTAAAAGCAGTATAGGGATATGACGAGTCGATTCGCGTTCTCTCAAACGCTTACATACTTCATACCCATCAACATCGGGCATCATAATATCAAGAAGGATCAAATCGGGAACAGATTGCTCCACTAGATCAAGGCATTCTTGACCTCCAGATGCACAGGTAATATCATACGACTTGCGAAGTGCCAGATCTAGCAAATTGTTATTCATTTCCTGGTCATCAACACACATGATACGTAGTCGGGTAATTTCTTTTTCCATATCTGCCTTTAATTAAATACTAATTTGCGTAAATGTTAAAAAAGAATCGCAGGGGGTGACACTGCCATGCCAATCTTAAGTGAAAAATCAAATTATTCGGGTCGATTATCCATCGAATTATATTCAAACTTTTGACCTTTCGTTTCACTCTCGATTTCCCGATAAAGGTTAGCTATCCTCACTATAACACCTTCATTTACTTTATCTGTGATAGATATAATGCCATTTTTCGCAAGCGGTTCGTAATGCTCCCTTAGTTCAAGAGCAGCACTAAGCGACTGTTTTATCATGTTCTTCATCTTTAGAATCTGTTCAATCTCGTTCTTAACTTGAGATTTTCGATCACCGGCTTCTCTTAATTTGCGAGTGATAATCTCTTTATTTACCTCAGTAATCCCAAGTGAGGTACATAGATTTTTTGTCCTTAACTCCCATTGCTCTATTTGCTTATCACTTTGGTCAAGACGCATCTGCACACTTAAAGGCATCTCAATACTAAGTTCTGTTTTTGCTCCTCCCGTCGAACCCGCGATCTTGGTATCAATACCTTCAGTTGCACACGTCCGACCGCCAACAATACTTCCCCCTCCCTTACCCGCACCCTGTAAAACTACGACCCTTTTGTCAGCCCTTAGATTCGCATTATACACATAAGCAGCTATTTCAATACTGGCACCTGACAGTACAGTGCTTTCTTGTACAAGTTTCGTGATGAGATTGCCATGTGTTACTACTTTCGTCGTCTTACCGATGATGCCTTGAGTGATCTCTATATCACCTTTCGAAAAGACATATGCACCGGGCTCAACCATCCCTCCAATAAGGACATTACCACCAGAGCGCACCTCAAATCCCGAACCAACATTGCCTTTTATTTCAATATCTCCCGAGACATCTAAATTGCCAGTTCCATAATCAACATTGCCTTCAACGGTAAACACCTCACTTACGTGAATTGAATTTTCGCCAACATGCAAGTTTCCAAAGATCGTCGCATATAACTGCTGGTCGCCTTCTTTAGAATCACCAGTCGCAGCAGGGTCCGCAGCAGCAGGATCCGCAGAATCCGCAGCAGCAGGGTCCGCAGCAGCAGGATCCGCAGCAGCAGGATCCGCAGCAGCAGGATCCGCAGAATCCGCAGCAGCAGGGTCCGCAGCAGCAGGATCCGCAGAATCCGCAGCAGCAGGGTCCGCAGCAGCAGGATCGCCACCCGTGGCTTTACCGACACGGATATTTTCACCGATTTCGATATCAACCTTCTCGACCTCGTTTGCAACTACTGGTTCGTCATATATATTTTTTCCATCAATTTTTGGAGTAGCCGAGATTAAAGTTGCGACGAACTCATCAGCATCAATTTTTGTTACCGAATTTCGCTCTTTGTAATCAATTCGACCATCCGTTTGCACGGTGCCATGGCGAACATCGATGTCTTTCTCACATATCAACATGATGGGCTTAGCATCTATAGCGCGTTCACCTTCGACTAACTTAAGCACCATGACTTCCTTGCCTGTATTCTGTATATCTGCAACTTTTTCTATCGCAGTTTCAATAATACCGTGCCGTATACCCATCTTGTTTAACCATTTCATCACAACTTCAGTATCGCGCAATGGGGCAGCAGAAGTCTGAGTGAGTAGAATCAAATACGCCTGCATCTTATCCTCACTTACCCATATCGGAGGTATTATACTTAGATGTCCCTGGCAAACACAGACATACCCACTTAGGTCGGCAACTAAAAGGCCAGCATCCTCTAATTTTACGTTTTCACCGACTTCCATCTCAGCGCTCTTGCCTTTTACCCGATCCTCTTTACCCCATAGGTCTCTTCCTGGGAACCCTTCCTGAGGTGGATGTATTTTCGCCACTTTATCGCCAGTGGCCACTAAAACACCCTGCAATTCCAGCATTTCGATTTCGTTGATTTCACTGAGAGCAAATGCCGAGTGAGTAGAACTACAACTACCCTCGATTTGGTCTGGAATCGTTAACCATTCTACATATCCGTCTGCTCCCGATTCCGGTATTTCCCCACAAGCAATTTGGAAGCGCCCTTTAGCCTCAGCAGTCTTTTCCGCATGCATATTGTCCCAAATATCCTTGAACACCACTACATCTACATCTATTGCTTCATCGATTCCAACGTCTTTGCGCAATAGCGTCTCAAGCAAATCGAGATCTGAAGACATATCACTGAGGGAAGGCAGACGCAGTTCTAACAGCCAGAGGATACGCTGATCAGGAGATACTTCTATTACAATTTCTCCATCACCCTCGGCAAAAGGGTAGTGTCTTATATCTTCTTTTTTTTCACCAGCATCGCTATCATCCGTCTTCCCCTCAGTTTCTGCCCCTTCCTTAGTTTCTGCCCCTTCCTTAGTTTCTGCCCCTTCCTCAGTTTCTGCCCCTTCCTCAGTTTCTGCCCCTTCCTCAGTTTCTGCCCCTTCCTCAGTTTCTGCCCCTTCCTCCACTTCCACAAGGCTTTCGCTCTCTTCTATTAATTTTGTTAGCTCCGACTCTAGGGATTCTAAACCATCTGAACCTTCTTGCGAAAAATTCTGCCAGTATAAATCATCGACCGCTTTTTCGCGTTGATTTTTCGAGTTCCGTCCACGCACATTTTTCTTGCTAGAATCCCGATTCATATTACCCTACATTTGGTTGGCAATAAATTGGCAATAAAATTAATCATATCGCTATTTTATGCTATCGCACACATATCAGTTGCCTAAACTACGTGAGTTTGCTAAAAGCATCGCTGATAATCAATTTCATCTCGTTGTTGTCCCAGGGTTTAGGGATCAACGTATAGACATCAGCTTCGGAAAAAATACGCGACAACATCTCATCATCAGCATACCCAGTGAATGCAATACGTCCAATATTTGGAAAGCGCGCTTTCACCTTATTTAGAAATTCTAACCCATCCATATGTGGCATACGGATATCAGAGACGACTAAGTCCACATCATGATCTTCTATGATTTCTAATCCTTGCATGCCACTATTGGCAAATAGGAGATTCCAATTCTGCTTGCGCAATAAACGCCGCACCGATGATAGCACCTTCGTTTCGTCGTCAACGAATAGCACGGTACGCCTACCTGGCTTTACAATATTTAGCGTATCACCAAACCGTTTAGAGTAAGTATCTTGCGGTAGATTCGCAGCTTCGTTCGTTTTATCGTCCAGTTCATCCAGAGGTCTATCATCCCAATACTGAAAGGGCAATACGAGTTCAAACTTACTACCGGAACCATCCTCACTTTCTACCTGTAAACTACCTTTCATCACATTTGCCCATCGCAGAGCTATAGCAAGTCCTAAACCTGTGCCACCATAACGACGTGTTATCGTACCATCGGCTTGTGCAAATGGAATGAAAATTTGATCAAGTTTTTCCCTTGCAATACCAATCCCTGTATCCTCAACTGAAAATAGAAGACTTATATCATTCTCCGTTTTGACGACACAACGAACTTCTAAACGAATAAAACCCCGATGAGTAAATTTCACTGCATTACTAAGTAGATTATTTAGTATCTGAATCAGACGTCCAGAGTCACCTACTATAGATTCTGGAATGTCCTCTTCTAATTGCAGTATAAATTCGACCCCCTTGTTATCAGCCTGGACCTTAGATACGGAAACGCAGGAATCTACTATATCACGAATAGAAAAAACGTCGGAATTCAAAGTAGCTTGGTTTGCATCAATCTTTGATATTTCTAGTATATCATCTACCACTCTCGTTAGCTGATCCGACGCATTTCTTAAGATAGAAAAGGCTTCTTCTTGATCGATATCATCACTTTGTTCCGATAACAGCTGCACCGCACCGACAATGCCATTCATTGGCGTACGGATTTCGTGGCTAACATTGGCCACAAATTCACTCTTCATTCGATTTGCTAATTGGACTGCATCTAATGCCTTCCTCATTATAGCAAGAGAGCGTATTATAACCACCTGTTTCCTGCCTACTACACTAGCTAAAATACCTAAAATTAGTGGTGCTGTATCGATGATCCAGTGTAGCGACTGCGTGCGTTGCACTACCAGAATATTAGTAAAAGTGAAATCAAAATTGTGGGAAATAAGGTCTTGACACGTAGCTACTATTGGAAATATGCAGCCAAATAAAAATCCATATGTTGCGTACTTAATGGTATATCTTCCAGGATCAACTGACTGCATATCTTGTCCTATATTTAGTTGACATAAGCTCTACACATCATAAAAACGCCGTTTGATACCCGTCACTCGCAATAGGGCTAACTTGCCTAGCGTGAAGTATGCGAGACCGACTAAACAGGTTGTGATAATTTGATGCAATTTCTTGATTCGTTGTTTTGTATGAAAAATAATTTGATTGCCATTTCATCCCTCAATCTTCTACATAGTGAATCGGTCCATTTACATCATTCAAGCGAAATTGCCCTTTTGCCAACTCTGTAACAGTCATAAATTTCAACTCACCGAAGCAAATTTGAACGCGAGGATATACGCTTCTACGTACTTTAATCTTAACTTGGGCAAATCCATCGCGTTGTGTCGTTACAATTCCTTTGATATGAAATTCTAAACTATTGCGTAATTTTTTTAGTTTTCTGATCTCACTCAATCGAGCGAGTAATACTTTGCGGCGCCCTTCAGGCGATTTTCGGATTGCTTTTTTCAACGTATCAGGCGTAAAATTTTGTCCAATCAACGTCTCGACCAACCGACTGGCTTGGCGACTACGCAGATTGCAAAATGCAATGCCCTCGCGATAGCGGCTTAATCGATCTTCCATTTCCGGCTTGACACCAACGCGGACTAGGGTCTCTCGGTTATTTACACTGCCCATAGACGGCACATCCAGATTTTGACTTACACTGAGTTCGCCCCCAGATAAATTAAGGGGGTTTTTCGCTCGGTTGTCTGTTATTATAGCATTACCTCCGACAACCACCTTAGAGTCAGTTATATAATTTGTCACTCTCATCTCACTGCCAACATTCACCTTAGACTCTTGCACGTAAATCGAAAAAAAGTCGCCTCCGCATTTTATCCTTGCACCGATAACACCACTGGACACTGCTAGGTCACCTTTGGCTAAAACTTTAGCACCCCGTTCAACCGAGCCATGCACTACAACATTGCCGCTCGCTTCGACACGAAAGCGACTACACACATCGCCAGTGATCTCAACATCACCATCAAATTTTATGTGACCAATGCGATAATCGACATCGCCATCGTGAAAGAAATAAGGCAGTACCGAAATAACCCCTTTATCGATTCTCGGCCATCCAGCCAGAACTGCATAGTATAAATTTTTATCTTCAGATTCTTCAATACGGACATTGACGCCAGCCTTTAGAGTCGTAGGCTCTTTATCAGGTAAGGAGATTTCGCGAGCGAAAATATCATGACCCATTTGAATTTCTTGATCTAAAGATAGACATGCCAAAAGTTCGTTCTCTTTCGATTGCGGCACAGCATCACGAGAGCGAAAATCCATCGAGCCATCTTCTATCATTTTGCCAGGGCTCGGCAGAGACTTGAAATGGACCTCTAAAGAATTTGCCATCGAAGGGCTTGTACCTTCAGCCACCAGAAAACATTGGATTACCTCCTCTCCTTTCTGTACTGATTCTATCGCTTGTACAAACTCTGCCTCACGAATCCCATAGCAAATACCTTTCTCTTCTAATTTCTGTTCCACCAATTGCCAGGATATATTCGCGGTAACCGTATTGATATGAGCCTGCATCCCATCATCAGAGATTAATATTTCCAAGGATAATTCAGGCAATTCGGCATCCGAGAGGTTTTCCAAGCCTTCTTTGAACGAAGCATTTTCAGCTAATCGTTTGTCCATTTTTCAGCCTCCCTTAAAACCTCATCAGCCACTCCCTCCCAGATCGGCAGATCTCTTTGTAATTGATGGCTATGTACCGCAAGAGCTATATACGAGATAAACTCCTTTAGTATACTGGTATCATCTACGCCAATTAAGAAATCCTTGCGTCTTCGTCCAACTTCAACCAGCCCAATCATATTTTGGTATCGCAATAACGGCAATATACAAAGACTACGAACGCCAAATCCTTCACGTACAAAGTCGACCTCTCTCTCATATACAGGAGTCTTTTGATCAAGTGCTTGTTTAATTGCTCTCGCTTTTGTCAATGATAAGGCTTGCAATTCCTCAACACGTAAAGGGGGAATTCCGTTGTATCTTGATTTTCGCAATTCTGCTATTTCATCTATTTGAGCTAAATCTGTCAAACTCGATGTACTTTCAGGAGCAGAATTTAATCCCACAGCCGCGTAAGGAACAACATCGCCATTCGGTTCAACCAAGTACAATACGCCAAAATCACTTTCGCATAGAATCAGAGTCAACTGCAACGCAACATATAGCGTTTGCTGTGTATCCTCTACGCTGAGTATCTGCCATGACAAAGTATCTCGTGCTTTTAATTCCATAACTTTGCGATTCAGATCACTGGTACGCTCTCTAACTTGTAGCTCGAGATTGCGCTGGTAGGCTTTATTTTCAAGTATTAATCTGCGATGCTCTAATGCTCGCATTACAGTCGACATCATATCCTTTATGTCAAACGGCTTCAAAAAATAGTCATAAAAGTCATGTGCAACCGCCAACCTTGCACTCTCTACGTCAGCGTAAGCCGTCATGAGGATTACGGGCCTATCCGGTTCATCTTCTAATAATTTTTGGCCTAGTTCTACTCCGCTAATTCCGGGCATATTTAGGTCAGTGATGATTAAATCTATTGCTTGTTTTTCGGCAATAACCATTGCTTCTTCACCAGAACGAGCTACAAAAGCTTGGTGCCCAATTTCCTCAACTAGACGGAGCATTAGATCTAGATGATCGGGCTCATCGTCAACGACTAAAATTGCCGCGCCCTTCTCATTTTCATTCATCATGACTGTTGCCTTTTATTTTCACTCAAAGTTGAGTATATCATACTCGCTAATCTTCTACGATCTATGGGCTTCTCAAGCCATCCATCATTAAATTTCCGAGCCTGTTTCGGTAAGTCCTTATCCCCTAGATAACCAGACATAATTATTATTGGCGTACCTATGTTTCTCTCTGCCAAAGCAGCGCAAAGTTCTTCGCCTCCGACATTTGGCATTACGAAATCTGATAGAATCAGATCTATTTCATTTAGCCTATCATCGGATAAATCGAGCACTTCGCGACCATCTTCAGCACAGACCACCTGGTAGTTAAGGGTCTTCAAAAGCTTTTTAGTCGCGTCCCTAACGCTCTGCTCGTCTTCAACTACGAAAATGGTTTCCCCACTACCGATCGGAATTTTATCACTTAATCCCTTATCGTTCTTTTTTTCATGCCGGGTAAAAGGTTCGCTAGAATGGTGCAAATGTCCAACATTGGAGGCATATTGTGGAAAGAAGATAGAAAACGTAGTTCCTTTATCGAGTATACTATCTACATGGATATGGGCATCGTGTTGTTGCACGATACCATGTACCTGGGCCATGCCCAACCCCGTTCCACCCGAGTCTTTCTTCGTTGTAAAAAAAGGTTCAAAGATGTGACTAACCACCTCATGAGTCATTCCACAACCCTCATCTGATATCTGTAATATAAGCCATTTTCCTGCATCGAGGTCAGGCTGACGATTATCGATCGCAACGGCGGTATCTATATTTTGCAACCGCACTCCTAACACTCCCCCATGCGGCATAGCATCTCGCGCATTTAACGCCAAGTTGGTGACTAGTTGCTGTATTTGTGTTACATCGCCTTCAATATTCTGCGATGCTACATCTAAGTCGAATGCAATTTCTATATTAGCAGGTAAAAGACGCTTAAGAAGCTTTGTTGTTTCCTTAACGAAAACCCCGAGCTCAATCACTTGCCGATTAACGACATTCTGACGACTAAAATCGAGGATTTGACGCACTAGCTCATTGCCGCGCTGCCCTTGAGTGTAAATGCGATTAAGATCTTCCTTATATTTTTCAGCAATATCGTCACGTAGACACAATACCTGTGCAAAACCCATCATTACAGATAATATGTTGTTGAAATCATGTGCCATTCCAGCGGCCAATTGACCTATGGCAGCAAGCCGGTCTTGTCGCTTGCCAATTTCCAACATTTGACGTTCGCGGGTCACCTCCATAATACTAATCACGCTACCAGCACGCCCTCCATTGCGATCTATTGAACTTGCAAATGCCTGAAAAATGCGGTTTGAATTTGGCAATGGGATATCCTGAAACTTATCCCCTGTAAAATTCGCTATCATCTGCGCTAAATCTGCAGTCCCTATCGCTGTGATTGGATGCGAGCCAAAATCATCACAAAATAATGAGAAATCTTCAGATGCCTGCTTGTTATATATAACTGGCATGTTGTTTGAGTCGAGCAAACAAATTCCATGTGGGAAGTTCTCAACTATTGCATTTAACTCTGAATTGAGCTTGCTAATCTCTGCTGCCGCTTTAACCCTATCTGTTATATCTTGCCCTACACCAATGACACCGACTACGGACCCAAGGATATCACGACGTGTAGTCGAGTTGAGTAATACTACGATACGATCCCCTGTTTTCGTATAAAGCGGGAGTTCGTAGTTGGATGTTTCCTTTCCCTGCAACGCTTCTTCCAGCACCAAGCGCGTGTGATGCTTGTAGTCGGCGGTGATGTAGGTCTCGACCAGGTCCTTGCCCAGCACTTCGTCTTTGCTGTACCCCGTGATACGGGCAGTGGTCTGGTTCCACTCGTTGACTCGCCCCTCGGCATCGATGCCGAAAATGGGAGCATTGGCCCTATCGATCAACTGGGCCAGATCATTAGCTCTTTGTTCCGATACAGCATTGGCCTCCCTGCGTTTTGCAGAAAATAGTGACAGGACCACACCGAACCCCAAAAACAAGAAAAAGAAGATCGTACGGATATACATCTCAAAAGGTTCTATGTCATAAATGAGTATATCCCAGAATTCTTCTTGTTCGGAGAAAAATAACCAGTCCACTACCGAGTCTATAACCCATGCAAACAACCCAAACACAGCTGAGAGGCCAATAATCAAGTATTCGTCTTTCGCGCGCTTCACTTTGGGTGAAATGTAACCGCCCTTTTGCGCCGACTGATCCAACTCTGCAGTACCTTGCTCTTTCATTTTATCCGTGTATTTCATATTCAGATCTCTCGGTTACCAAAGCCCGAATATCTAAGAGACTGTTTTAAACAATGTAAATAGTTGCCGTTGAAGGCACGAAATCACTCGGCCATATTCAGGTATCTACAAAGATACCCTGAAACGAAAGGGCCAAAATGAGTACGCACGACCAATGTCCGACAGATGTGACCGATGGGCAATGGCACCTTCTTCAGATCCAACAGCGACTGTACACACCCTTTTCTTGGTCGAAAACCCATCTCAAATCTAACCTGAGAGCCTATACTACTCCAACCGCTCAGCCCAGCAATGCATCTTTCGTGCACCAGAGCCTGTGAATTAGCAAAATCATAATACTGCTGCTGCCCTAAATGGAACTGTGATCTATTTCTCACACTCATTTGACCATATACCTTAAGTATATATACAAAAAAAACTTGACTTGTGTGAGCTAGCGTATTCCATCTACTATCGGTGCCTACTTTCTAAATCAGGAGAAACCGTGTTAGAAGCGGTTTTAAAACAATCATTTTTCACGCAAGCCGCTCAACCCAATACTGTGGACATTTTTTTATTTTGAGTGAATTTGCATGATGTAGTAATTCGTCAGTGCGTACTCATCAATAGGTTATACGTTTTAATATTTTATTACGTAATTACTTATTTATAAATGACTTAAAGATATAATATACGACATTGTCAACCAAGAGCCGAATCATAGCGACTTGAATGAAGGCTTCACTATTGCGGGTCAAGACTTCGCAATCCCTTGAATGGCGGCGGTAATTCAACAACCAGGCAGCGCCGTCACGAAAAAAGGTTGACGACGTGATCTTTGTCACATCGAAAAGGATTCACAGCATCGATCTTGTAATGAAGCCTCCCCGCAGCAAGCTGCGGGGTAGCAGACCCGAAAGGCTAAAATAAAACGGCAAACAAGCGGCAGGTTGGCGCCGCGACAACATAGTTTTCATCTCATCCATTCTTCATAGGAGTCTCTCATGTTGAATAAAGTCATCTTCGCCGCCTGCGCCCTCGCGCTGAGCACCAACCCCTTGCTCGCCGGTCACCACAAAGGCCCCATGGGCCCGCCGCCTGCCGGGATAATGATCCCGTTACCGGCCGGCGCCATGATGCCGGCGCCCGAAGAAGGCCCTGACAAACTGGCCGATTTCGTGTTGGACCATCTAGACAAGGACGGCGACGGAAAAATCAGCAAAGACGAGCTACTGGACGCGCTGAAAGGCGGTATGCCGCACCACGGCGACAGCGACGGCGACAGCGACGGCGACAGCGACGGCGACAGCGACGGCGACAGCGAAATGAGCGGCATCTCCGAAGGCGACGAGGGTCTTGAATCGCTGCCGCATCCCGAGGAGTGCGGCGAAACGCTGACCTCCTCCGAGATGGGGCCAATCGCCGAGGGCGTATCCTGCGGCAGCAGCGACAGCGTCGGCAACCAGCTCAACCGCACCGTCTGTAATCTCGCGCCCTACAACTCCAACGCCATCAGCATGCCCGAGGGGCGCGCCGCCGACTGCTTCCGCATCGCCGCGATCAAGGGCAATAACATCACCTTCGAGATCGTCAAAGAGTCGGACGGCAGCGTGATCTTCGATACCTCTATGGGCACAATCGCCTTCGACAGGCTGGTGCTTATCGGCGAGCCAGGCGACACGGTCTATCGCATCAACCTGACCGGCGCCGACGAGGCCGACGCCAGCGTCACGCTCGAATTTATCGACCACCCCATGTTCTAAAGAACGCTGAACAAGGTAGGCCGCTATAAAAAGCAAGCGCACCGGGTAAAACCGGTGCGCTTGCTTTTTATGCCCATTCGAGGCTGAATCTGAATACCGCCCTATTTGATCAGCGTAGGCAGGATATGTAATATACCTGTGCATTGCCCTTATCCGCAGAAAAATCGATTTCGCCACGGAGAACGACAACCATGATCACCGACGCACAATTGACCGCATATGAAGAACAAGGGGCCGTAACAATTGACAGTCCCTTCACTGAACAAGAATTGGATCGAGCGGAAGCCGCCTGGGACCGCCTAAAACAAAATAGCCAACCGCCCTACGAAGACCCGGATTATATCGACATAATCCAGCACCCGTTTTTTGAGCAGGTCGCCCAAAAAGTATTGCGTGCCAATACCGTGCATTTATGGTGGGGTTTAGCCCCGCATGAACGCGCGCCGTCCGAGCCGCCCTATGGCGATTATAAAGAGCAATGGGCACGCGGCTGCCACACCGATATTCAGGCTACATTGGAAGATTTCGAAGCCACCCCCCGCCGGATGCGGGCCGAGCTGTGGTTTTGGCTCAACGACGTGCCCACCGACCGCGGCGCGATGCGCATCCTGCCCGGCAGCCATCGGCCGATCATGGCGCACTGGAGCAAAGTCCTCACATCCGAACAAAAGACCGAACTACCGCGCGTGCACGGTTTGCGACCGATCCCGGTTCCCGATACGGCGACCGCCTTCCCCGAGCACGTGCCCGATCTAATCGACACGCCCTGGTCTGCATGCGAACCCACTCCCTTCGTCGCCAAACGCGGTCAGATTCTGATCTTTTGCAGCGCCGGCCTGCACTCGGCCTGGCAGAACGAAGACAGTGTGCCGCGCAAGGCGATGGGCACCTCGTGGGTCGCCGAGGGTGTATCTTGCGGGCTGCCGAAAAATCAGCGCGATGACGTAATGGACTTCTTCCCCAAACTGCGAGCGAAACTGCACCCGGATCGCGCGCATATCGCGCCAGACAATTTCGACTGGCTTTTTGAGAGCAACTATCAGCCGCAGTGGCCGGAGACTTTTCTGCCGACCGAAACCTCATAAATCGTCAATCTATGCGCACGCGCGCGCCCAGACGATATAGAGAGGATCCGCTTGCGTCGGACAGTTCCGCGTGCAGATGTCACGCCAATTTTCGCCGAAATAACTTTCGACCAACTCGACATGTTGCACATCATCCATGGCCAACCACAGCGCTATGGCTTTTTGCGGGAAACAGCGATTGGAAAAACTGAGAATAAACGGGGCACCCGGTTTGAGCACCCGGTTTACTTCGCGAAAGACCGCCAAAGGTCGAGTCATATATTGCACCGAGACGGTGCAAGTGACCGCGTCAAATAACTGATTCGCAAAGGGCAGTTCCGGCGCGGCGTTCAAATTGTGCACCAACCATTGATCTAATTGCGGATTATCCGCCAGTTCCTCGGCGTTCATGCCCAAGCCGGTGACATGGCCGGGATTTAGATCTGGCGGATAATGCGAACGCCAACTACTCATCAAATCCAAATAGCGCCCACCCGGTTCCAGATATTCGGCCAGAAAGCCAGTCAACGCCGCAATCGCCCCTGCGTCGATATGCACAACTTTGCGCGGCTGTTCGTAAAAGAGGGCATCAGCGGTTTCTTCGGCTCGCTCGAAACATTGCGCTGTTAGATCTTGTGGATCAATCAAGCCAAAGTCTCCCGTCAACGGCATCGACCGCGCTCAAGCGAAATACTCCTCGTCTTCGCGCAACGCGTTGCGGTGCGGCAGATATTCGACGATCAGATCTATATCGGCCAGCGTCACCGGATGGATCAACTGCGCGTCTTTCTCCAGCACTTCCGCGCTCAGAATATTAACCCCCACTAGCGGCAAACGCTGAAGCTGCTTTAAATCCACGTGCAGCCGGTAGGCGTCGACTGCATAGTCTGGCCGGGGCCGCAATTGGTAAGTCCAGTCGGCTTTACGCCACGCTTCTTCGGGTATCTCTTCGCCATTCCAGATCAACCGGATCCGGTCCGCGTAGGTCAGATGCTGCAACAAGACGCGCAACTCGCAGCGCCATACCTCACCCGCTGCCGCCCGCCCCGCCACATCGTCGCCGACTTCCAACCTGCACTCGTGCGCCGGCGCATCACACGCCAATTGCGCCGGCAGTTGTTCGGCCAATCCATAGGACGCGGCCGTATTCGCGTTATAGGGCAGACCGAGCCGGTATTTCTTATCGAAACCCGCCAACAGATCCGGATACCCCATAAAACGCAGTCGGCCCGTCGCCTCGTCGTCGTAGGGATAGCGCTTAGGCGCGGGATAGTAGGTGTGAAACAACACGCCTTGCGCCCCCGCGGCATAGGCATTGGCCGCCGCGGCCCGCACTACGGGGCGTGAAAGCTCCGGGTGATTCGCCGATTCGATGCCCGCCAATACCCGCACTGGCGTGCCTGCCGCGGCCTCGACAATATCCTGCAAACCGGTCGTATCGTTTGCAAAACCGCCGACGACCTCCATGCCGATCACCGCGTCGACTATCCCTTCTTTAATCCAGGTTTCCACATCCATCCCCATCGCCTTGTTGCCGGCAAGTGTCGCACCTATCCGAATCACCAATCGCTTGGCCCGCCCCTGCGCGTTTGCCGCCTCATCGCAGACCTGGCGTATCGCCCGCATCCACTCGGTCAAGGTCTCTGTATGCTCGGCAACCTCGGCCCGGCCAATAAACGGCGCATAATCGCTCATATTCAGCTCGATGCCGTCTGTCGGATAATCGCCGACCAGCTCTGCGACCACTGCCAAGCGGTCTGCCCGCACTTGATCGACGGCAAAAGACAATCGCTCGGGATTGTCGTATTGGGCTTGCGGATAATCTGGTTCTTCGCCGACCCGCCATTCGGGGTGCCCTGTCGTGAAATCGGCAACCCGGCAGTTTGTGACGCGATCGTGCGGTGTGTGCAGCATATTCAATAGCAGGTGCGGCAAAAAGTTAAATCCGCGCCGTTGTGCGTGCTCGCATACCAACATCAGCGGATCGGTGCCGCTCTCAATCATCGCCTTGGCGTTTTGTGCCGCCCGCCACCAGATATCGTGGTCGGTCAAATCAACATTGTGGCCCCAGTGCTCGCCGACTTTGGAATCGTAGAGCAATACGCTGCAATCGCCCACCGCGTAGCTGACGGTATCGATGCCGAGATCAAGCAATTCATCGATGGGTTCGACATACTGTTTAACGCCCATCGGCGGCTCGTAGAGATATACGCTCGTATGGCGCCCGTCGGTATAAAACATCACCTCGTGGGTTTTGCTCATAACTACCTTCCTCTCCAGCCGCGTTGGCTTGTTAAACTCTGGGCAATTGTCGTCGCGCGCGGTGAAAATACCGCTCAGCAGGCAGCGTGGTCAAGGTCTGCAGATAACGCGCTTGACCCCAAGGGCGATTTTGCAGAAAATCTGATCACCGGTTATCACCTCAAAAAAGGAACGACACATGCGACAAGGCTCCTTCAAATTATCCATGACCTTGGGCCAAAGCCCCAGCGATTATCCCGAACGGGTAAGAATTTGCAAAGAGATGGGTGTCACCGCCTGCGTAACCGCGCCAAACCTCAACGGCATCGGCCGCGACCAGTACGCCGCCGCGATGCAAAAACAAAAGGACGAGTGGGCCGACGTCGGCTTTACTCTTCCGGTCTATGAAACGATGACCATAGTGTCCGGCCAGCATATCCGCCGCGGCACGCCGGGCCGCGAAGAAGAGCTGCTCAACTATATCGCCGCCATCGAGGCCATGGGCAAAGTCGGCATCCCCGTCCTGTGTTACAACCTCGGCGAAGGCGGCAGCCGCACCGATTGGGTGCCGACGCGCGGCGGCGCGATCTCTTCGCAATTCGACTACGCCGCCTCCAATACCGAACCCCCCTTAGACCAGCCGCAGACAGCAGAGGAGCTGTGGGACAATCTGACCTGGCTCTTAGAACGCGTCGTGCCCGTCGCTGAAAAGGCCAATGTGCGCATGGGCTACCACCCCAACGACCCGCCGATCTCGCCCTATCGCGGCTCCGCCCAGATCATGGTCAGCATCGAGGCCTACCGCCGCTTGCTCAATATCGCGCCGAGCCCAAACAACGGCATCACCTTCTGCCAGGGCAATTTCAAGGCCATGGGCGCCGACATCTACTCCGCCGCCCGCGAATTCACCGAGCAGGGCAAGGTCCACTTTATTCACTATCGCGATGTCGAGGGCACGGCGGGCACCCGATTTACCGAAACTTTCCATGACGACGGCCCGACCGATATGGCGCGCATGCTGGAAATCTATGCGCGCGCTGGCTTCGAAGGTCCGATCCGCCCCGACCACTCGCCGACAATGGGCGACGAGGACGCGGAGACGACCCGCGGCTACGGCATGCAGGGCAAGATCTTTGCCTTCGGTTATATGATCGGCATGATGCAAGCGCAAAACCTAACATACGAGTAAACGACAATGAAGATTCGCAAAGAATTCTTACAACATCATATGGTCCATCTCAAAGGCGCACTCCCCCCGGAGATGTGCGAGGAATGGGTAGCGGATTATTTCGCACGGACCGGCATCGACGAATCCGACCCGAGCACCATACCCGACGATACCAACGGCTTCGCGGCAAGTACCCGCACCATTCCCATCCCCGAAGCCTCGCCCATGGCCTGGGATGCGATCTGCGAACTATTGGGCGGCGAAGATAAGATCGACGAGCGCACCCGTTTTTTCTCCAATGGATTCAACCTCAACTACAACCTCGGCACCGACGAGCCTTGGCAAGGCCCCAGCCCCGATCGCCCCGGCTGGCATAAGGACGGCTGGTTTTTCCGCCACTTCCTCGACAGCCCCGAACAGGCGCTCTTGTGCCTGGTGGTCTGGCGCGATATCGGACCGCAAAGTGGCGGTACCTTTTTCGCGCCCGACTCGGTGGCGCCTATCTGCCGTGAACTGCTCGCCCACCCGGAGGGCCTACACCATACCTACCCCTTCGGCAAGTTAGTGCAAAACTGCGAGGATTTCCGCGAAATGACCGCCGGCACCGGCGACGTGATCATCCTGCACCCCTACATACTGCACGCCCGGTCGCAAAACCCCTCGGGCCGCATCC
>Ga0233434_1001627_pt1 | contig 21441 bp, 23 predicted proteins | sample SI_122_August201_4_FD_182738 | JGI IMG/M metagenome (GOLD analysis project Ga0233434, IMG submission 182738) | Seawater microbial communities from Saanich Inlet, British Columbia, Canada - SI_122_August2016_120_MG | ecosystem: Environmental > Aquatic > Marine > Inlet | place: Canada: British... | reverse complement strand
CATAACATGACAATCCCATCATATTTTGGATAAGGAAAATCGATAAAAAGTATAAAAAGTATAAATGAACCAGTAAAAAAGTATATTTCGGGGAGAGAGAGAGAACACTCATATAAAAAAAAAAAAGTAAAAATCAAAATTTCAAATAGTTATGTGTGTGGAAAATAATTTTTAATTATATCTTTCAATAATAGTGTTTTATTGACTGGCTTCGTAGCATGGCCATTATTATTACTATGAGCGATTTTAATTTTAATGGGTTTACCAGAATAGGGATTAGTGATCAGAATAATTTTACGAATATGACGGTGTGCTGAATTCATTATATTATATTATATTCTATTATATTCTATTATATTATATTATATACATCATATATACCGCACATATTAACTAATCTATATATATATTTAGATTTGATATAAATAAATAAGGGTTTATAGTATGATACGTAAAACAAAAAAGGTATATCATGTGCTAAAGGGTATATCTCGTAAAAGACATACGAGACGCCGAAGACGACGGTCTCAATCAAACTGTCCCGATGTATCCCGGATAGTTAAACATAATAATTATATGGACACTAAATATGGTAGTGTTGCTAAAGCCATAATTAAACGTAAATTAAAAATTAATTATAAAACGAAATCAAAAAAATATAAACAAAAAAAAACGATTATTAAGGAATCGCCTTTGAAATATTCTTTTTAGCGAATAATTGTTCATGGGTAAATTTGGCAACATTTGATGGACCAATAGTATGCGATGTATTATATATTCTTTTATCATAAGATTTATTTTTATGGGGATCAGTATTGAGAGCCGACATATACCCTGGATACATAGTTATATATTCATCCCAACTGAGCTGTAATTCAGCAAGGGTTTGTGCCAATGTAAATACCAATATTGGACCATAAGTACCTAAAAAATTTAAAACTTTATTTCTATCCGGTATAGAAATATTTAAACTCTCTAAATAGGTTGACATATTTTTTTCCAAACGCATATTTACATCAGTCAATTTGGTTCGCGTTCGGTTTCGCGTTCTGTTTCTCGGTCTTATGGAAACAGATGAGCTTACACTCGATTGTTGTTGTTTTTTTTTAGTTTTACGACGACGACGAGGTGGCATAATATACTATACTATACTATACTATATTATATTATAATATATGGTGGTAATACCGTTAGTAAAAATCGCCAATTAATTTCAACATGGAAATTGCCTCACTTGGAGTAAGGCGCTTATGGTGGTCCCAACAACAACATTTTAAAATAAATTCTAATAAACGGGGATTATTATCATGTTCTTTAATGAACTGTTTATGTTTTAATGGAATCATAGTACCTTTTAAATCCGCTATATATTCGGGCGATTCTATATCATCATACATTATATCAATATAGTCGATGTTTTTTAGTATATTTGATGGTGGTGCGTCTAATAATATATTTTGTTTAACAAACAAGCCATGTATAGTTTTATTGTTAAATAATGGTTTATGCCAATATAATTCATAAGCAATACACCCCAAACTCCACATATCAATAGCTTCAGTATACTCTAACTCTAAATATATTTCTGGAGCACGGTACCATATAGTTTGAACGTTATATTTATGGTGGCGTTTTTCTGTTTTCAATTCGTTTTTTGTAATCGATAACCCAAAATCAATAATAACTATATCTAAATGTTCATTTATGGAATCCATCATCATAATGTTTTCGGGTTTTAGATCGCGATGTATAACCCCTTTACCTTTGAGGTAATCTAACCCTTTACATATATTAGTTATAATTACACATGTATCGATATGATTAATGTAAACATTTTTTTTTTGATATTGATATAGATTATATTTATAATATTTTATTACCATACACGTATATTGTTCATGATAAAAAAAATCATATATTTTGATGATATGTTGGTTTTTTAGATGTCGTATAAGCTTAATTTCGTTGGAAGCAATTTTAGAATAAGTTGGGTCTTTTCTGGATATTTTTATAGCGTATGTTTGTTTATTTTTTGTTTTTTCAGCGAGGAATATATTACCATAACAACCATTTCCAAGCTCTTTCATTAATTTATATTTCTTGTGTAATAATTGCGTTGAAGCAGTTAAAACAAATCTATTTTTATTTTTAGTGGATATTATAGGCTCTGATTTTGAATTTGAATTTAATCCCAATTCCATTAGACTATATCTTATATATAATATGACTATATTTTAGATTCTTATATATTATCATAGATATATCGGTACATATCTTGTTATTTAGCACCTAAGCATTCACATCGAACCCATGGACCAGGTCGAGTAATTAGGTGACATCCACGACCACACACCTTAGAATATGTATGTCCCGCAATAGAATGACGATGTTTAATGACCATCTTGATTGGTTCTGGCGCGATGGATGGCGCGATGGATGGCGCGATGGATGGCGCGATGGATGGCGCGATGGATAGCTTGATGTATGGCATGATGTATGGCATGATGTATGGTATTATATAATGTCATTATGTATAAATATTATTCAATTTTATTACATAAAAAATATTACCCATTTTTAATACATAAAAAATATTACCCATTTTTAATACATAAAAAATATTACATTATAGTAATTAATGCTAAACACATCGCTCCTTATAATATTAATGTTAATCATCGCAAGTATGAGGGAAAGTCTATGTGATAAACAACCCATTATAAAGGAAACATTTACTCAAGAACAAGCACTGTTTAAAGTGGATCGTCCATTTGTGAATTTATATGATGATAAGGGGAAGCAATTAAATATAGTGCTATTATCCAGACCGTTTTTTATGAAATCTCATTATGACGAATATAAGAAAATAAAGGAAAAATTTTTAATATTAGGTATTTCGAGTTATCAGGAATTTCCAAATGAACCGAAAAATCCTAAAGATGGTTTCAATAAGAGTAATGAATATGATTATAAGAAATGGGTCAATATGTGTGATGGATGGCTTCATTGTTTCCGCGATCCTAATAGCTATCTTCCACCGAATATGAAAAGTATATTAATGAGTGAATCCGATTTTGCTGACTGCAATCTCCATAAACCCGATCCATCAATTACTAAAAAGTATGATTTCTTATATATATGCCATAGAGATGATAAGGCTGATTGTAGCACAAAGGAATGGGTCGCATATAATAAAAATTTAGAATTAGCTGAAAAATGTTTTACTATTTTATGTAAGAAATATAACTATAAAGGCCTTTTAGTGGGAAGGAGTGGGTGTGATTTACCTGAAGGATGTGAAAATAAATTAGAAACAACACCTAAATTGAAATATAATGAAATGATAAAAAAATATGATGAGGTTAAATTTATATTTATACCAAATATTAGTGATGCCTCACCACGTGTTTTAACCGAAGCATTATGCCATAATGTTCCATGCCTTGTTAATAAGAATATTGTCGGTGGTTGGAAATATGTTACACCTGAAACTGGTGAATTTTTCACGGATGAACATGATTTTGAAGAAAATCTGGATAAATTAATGGGAAAGATAGCAACATATGAGCCAAGAAAGCATTATATTGATAATTATGGTATAACAAATAGTGGAGTCAAACTCAAAAACTTTATATATGATGTATTTGGAGAACGGGTTAATTTAAACCAAGAGGAGGTTTCCTATATAACACCCGATTTTGAAAAAATAAATTACAAAACTTGTAAGAATTAAGCGCTGTATAAGAACTGTATAAGCACTGTATAAGCGATATTCTAATCTAAACATAATGTTTTGGCAACACGATCGTCGCGACCATGTCCTGGATATGCTTCTTTATCCATATAATAGGCTTTTATCGCATCATCTTCTCGAACACTCTCTGGATTGGAAAAGAAGTCTTTATCTAATACGAATTTACGCACTACAATAACGACCAATAGAACTAATAATAATACTACCAATACTTGCTGGAATAATACATTATAATCTGTTTTTACCATTATATATACTATATATAATATATAATTTATATTTTATATTTTATATAATAAAATTGAGAATAATATTAACATTAACTATTAAATATTAACATTAACATTAACTATTATTAACTATTAACTATTAACTATTAACTATTAACTATTAACTATTAAATATTAACTATTAAATATTAACATTAACTATTATTAACTATTACATATAGTGATACATATAATGTCGATAATAACGTCATCCATAACACCCATACTCCATAATTTATTTAATGGGATTGATCTCGATAATGATATAATGCAATCATTATATCAATCAGCATCTACTATTACACATACAGATGTTACAGAAGCTTTTCGGTTATATCTAATAGATTATATAACATGTAAAGTTGATTGGCCGTCAATAACATATTTTGAAAATTGTTGGTTGGAAACACATGAAATTGTATATAAATTATCTATAATATTTAACTTTATACCAAGATTGAATTTAAATATTTTATTTAATCAATGTTGGGAAGGGTTTTTAGAAGAGCACGGTGCTATAATAATACTCGAATTTAATAAACATTTGATGGATACTAAATATTTAAATTTTATAAAAACCATTGAAAAGCATTATTTGCCGTTTTATAAACTATTAATCGAATCTATATACTTAAATTCACCACATGTGACAATTAAGTGTGATACACTAAAGAACTATATTGCGGAAAGTATGTGTATTATAACCAAATTAAATGACCTCGTATCATTTTACGATATTGACTGTTTCAATTTTAGTCGCTATACACAACTAATCTATAATACCCCATATATCATTCCATTAATTAAGTGTGAATTGGAAGATAATAACTACGAATATGTCAACAACATATTAAAATTAATCCATGATATAAAAAATAATAATAATATTATTAATCTGGTGGTGGAACATTTTACCCACAATATATCTTCTAAATTACCATTAATAAAAACCGTCAATGGCTATATAAATAAATTAATTATCATTCATAGTCACTTTAATAATAATACAGCTACTCGACATTTACAAAACCGTATTTCCGAATATTATAAAGATATTATGAATTGCTATGATAATTATGATACCTTCATATTACAATATTTAAATCATAAAATAACAAAAAATCTGTATTTATGTATTCATACACTATCCCTAATGGATTACATTAAAGATAAAGATATATTCTTAGAGAAATATAAAGTGAAACTAACGAAACGTCTAATAATAGCAATACAAATGCATTACCAAGATTACCGCATTTTAGATAAAATAAAAACATATGATTTAATAGAATTTTCCACAACATCCAAAATGATTATTGACAAGGCGAAATCCTATAAATTAAATAGTGAACTACAAGTAAACCCGACATATATAACAAATCTATCCTATGCTTCAATGGGTATGTGGCCGATAAAAGCCAGCAATACGACAGTATCACCACAATCCGCATTCATGCCACAGAAACTACTTATTGAAAATATGCTCCATAAAAAATATCCGGAACGCATCCTACAATGGAATACAAATTGTATTATTGGTATTATGACGGTCTCTATAAATAATAGAGAAATTGAAATTGAAGCAAATGTGGATATTATCGATGTCTTGTTACAATTTAATGATAATACCCATTTAGTGAATGTTCGAACCGATATAGTAAATTGTTTAATGGGTAGTGGTATTATACTCCATAATGTAACCAATAATTCGATATGTATAAATGAAAATTATAATAAATTAGTTAATAAACGTATTGTTTTATCAACACGTCCGAAACCGATTAATAAGACAATAAAAAGAAAAATAGAAACCGTTGAAAGATCACCCTATATCCAGGCGTTGATTGTTAACTATATGAAAAAAAACAAGGACCGTTTATGTAATGTAGATGAACTATTTACTATTTGTAAAGAAACAACCGCCAAAAGATTTGATTTAGAACGACCATTATTTGATGAAAATATAACTAAACTGGATTCGCATGACTATATTAAATTATCCAAAGACAAAAGTATGATTGATTATGTTCTTTAATCTAAAAAGTCGAGTTCCTCCCCGACCACATCATTTTCACCTTCGGCACCAGAAGTATTTAACATAGAACCTGTCTGAATACCCTCTTTATTATAGTATTTAATATTATATTTATTTTTTTTATAGAATTTAATGCGCTTGGGAGTTTGTCTGGCAAAAAGTGAAAAATCGTCATCTATATCGATAATCAAGGGAACTTTTGTTCGGTTTTTCGCTTCTTGTCGTAATATACGGCCGACTGATTGTTCTATATTACTTTTGGGTGATGCCAATATAATCGTATTTAATGGGTAGCGACAATCAAAACCTTCACTCGCCATCGAAAAAGTTCCCAATATAACATCAGCTTCCTCCGTTTCTTCCAAATCACGTGCTTTCATACCACCCAAATAAAATCCAGCTGTATATTCGCCAATTTTATCAATTTCAGTTTTCAATATTTTTAGATGTTCACGTCTATCACTCAATAATAAAATTTTACGACCATCCTCAAGACACATCTTAACTTCATTAATTACTAAAGTAACCCGTTTTGGAAATGCGGTGATATTATTAATCATAATGGGCATACAGGGTTTTCTCATTTGATTTAGGACTACTTTCGAATATTTAGGATCGGAATCATGGAATTTAATGATCTTCACATCCACATTTTCAGTTTCTCTTTTTTTTATAGAATATACTATTGGTCCCAAATACCATTCAAAAACTTTAGATAATCCATCCATTCGCGTCGGTGTTGCTGATAATCCCAGTAGATATTTAAAATTGGTTTTTAGGAGGGCTTTGGAAAATACTTCAGCACCAAGATGATGGCATTCATCATAGATGACCAATCCGAAACCCTTAAATATAGATTCGTCATAATCTTTCATAGAAATACTTTGCAACATACCGATAACAATATCTTTATTTTCTATATCGGTAACTTTGGCCTGTATTCTACCAATGGATGCTGTAGGTAGAAATTCTTCTATACGTTCACGCCATTGATCTAAAAGGAAACCTTTATGGACGACAACTAAGGTTTTAACATTTAATTTAGCTGCCAAATATAGAGCTAATACAGTTTTCCCATAACCACATGGAACGGATATAATACCACCCCCACCACTATCAATACCGTTTTTCGGAGCAACTACCTCTAAATATTTATTAACAATGGGTAATTGTATTGGACGTAATTCTTTAATAAAATCGAGATTAACTTTCATTGGATTTGTTAATTTATGTTCGGTGGGTTCGCCATAGCGTTTAATGCCATAAAATCTTGGAATATATAATTTTTTTTTACTTTCACCATATACAGGAAATGAATTAGGTGGTGCGCCAAAATCCTTATTAACAAACGGTTTAACGGTTAATTCCTTTTTTAATGATTGCAGTTCTTCGGCACTATAATTATCTTTTATTATGGAATATCCACGACTGGTTATTACCATAATTATATGTCGATTGTATTATTACAAATAAAGGTGTTTTTATTTTTAAATATTATTATTATCTATGTTTAATTTATACAAATGAAAAAAGGTCCTATGAGCACCAATATGGTAAATAATTTGAATGATTTATTGAAATTAGTAATTGTGATGGGCTTAATTGTTTATTGTGTATTTGCTATACCAAATTTAAATAATAATATATTACGTAATTTCGAAAATTTATTAGTGAGAATATTATTCATTGTTCTTATAGTAGTATCAGCATTATATGATCCGATAATATGTCTATTTTTGGCTGTTAGTTTTATATTAACTCATCATAAATTACAGGAAATTAAAAACAATGAATCAAATAATAATATTAGTAATTTACAAAATGATGCTAATAATTATTCATCCAAATCAGTAGAAACATTTCAAGTTTCCGATGAAGATGAATATCCCTCGGCTGAAAATGAAAATGAAAATGAAAATGAAAATGACTATCCGTCGGCGGAAAATGACTATCCGTCGGCGGAAAATGACTATCCATCAACCCAGAACGAACCTCAAGTGGCGGCAAACTATGATGATGCGAATAATAATTTAGCAACCATAAATGATGATAATACTTTATCGACTACAAACGAATACATCGCATCCGGTAATGCCGGTAATGCCGATAACGCCGGTAACGCAGGTAATGCCGGTAATGCCGATAATGCCGATAATGCCGGTAACGCAGGTAACGCAGGTAACGCAGGTAACGCAGGTAATGCCGGTAATGCCGATAATGCCGATAATGCCGGTAATGCCGATAATGCCGGTAATTTATTAGCATCGAATGAAAATGATACGGATAATCTAACACTCATTAATAAGGGAGAAACGAAACCAAATTTATCAGTATCAACCGAGAATGATAATGGTTATAATTATATGACAAAGGATATAGTAAATATCGCGGTTCGTGATGTGGATACTTTTTTCGATATTGAAAATAATTTCGGTTCGATTAATTCAAACCAAGTTCCCATGGCAAATCAATCTGATGTTATAAAAAGTCAACTAAATAGTTATAGTGCACAGGGATTGGAAACCATGTATTAATTAATTCATTAATATATACATAATCATGTGCTCGAACTCGATAGACCAGTGCTCGAACTCGATAGACCAGTGCTCGAACTCGATAGACCAGTGCTCGAACTCGATAAACCGGAGCTCGAACTGATATATTCGGTTGGTTTAGAATACCGTATCTTATTTTTTGCTACGATATTAACACATTTATTTTCCCATATAGGGCGAAAATCTAAATTACCAAAATTAGATTTACCAACCATCATAAATATAGCATTTTGCGCCCGTCTGGTTCTAAATAGATATTTCACAAAGAAAAATGCGTTTGCCATTACCATTAGAATAGTTATCAACACGAATGATGATTTGATACGTTGTTTTGTATGTTTAGAAAATGCTGATGAATTATCTATGGGAGCCACGGTTGTTGTTTCAATTGGTTTTTTTGTTGTTGTTGGTCCTTTTGGTTTTTTTATACAGCGTAAGAACCGGTCATTAGTAACTGTAACATCACGTTCGACAGGAGCTATATTTTCTCCGGAATTATAGAATACTTTTCGGTTGTTTAGAGGTTGTATATTTCTAACATTACCACTTAAATATTTTTTTAGTAAATTTAAATTTGTGGAACCGATATGATTAGTTGTATCCATCACAATATTATAGTAGTTTTCGGAACAGGGTGGGAATGGAACTGACCCATTATATACATAAAACGACCTTTGTTCGGGTAATAACATATCAGCACTCCATAATGATGACACGTCAATTTCATCTTCAAAATCAATATTAAATGCTGGTGTATCATTAATAAATTGACTAAAAAATGTCTCGGGGCCACCATAATGTGGTCCTTCTTCATATAAACAACTAATAATCACTCCTCCATCGGTTTCATTTCCTGAATTATGAAAGAGACATATTTCCATTGAATATTTTTCATGGTCGATTGTATGCATACTGGGTGTATGAACTGTAATTTTATCTAATTTATAATATACATTTTTATAAATAATATAGGAACCCTTGTCATAATGTAATGATAGTAATCCATTATTAAATTTAACTCTACATTTAGATGGTTTATAATGAATTTTTAGATCACATAATGTGCTACAACTAATAGCCAATTCACTATCTATATTTATAGGTGATTGGTTTATAGAATTATTACATGAACTAAATTTACTTTTCCATTCTAAGCTTTCTTTAAAAGACCAATCTTTCATATGATTATAATATTATAATATTATATTTGGTATTATTAATATGGATATATACGACAAAATAAAGGATTTTATTAGTATTATAATGCTAACTATCCAGGGAATAGTATATTTACTATATGAAAAACTAAAGGAATTGCTTATTAAAATCCCAGACGAAACTAAAATAATGAATGCTAATGCTAATGCTAATGCTAATGCTAATGCTAATAACTCCATGGGTATAGAAAAGCCAGATTATGAAAGATACCGTAGTAATACGAATAATAATGATGGTGATAGCTCTGGTAATGAACGTGTTGCTTATAATTTATATAAACCTGACGATATATTGGCTGTGAATGATAATGATTATACAAAATATTCTATATTAGATATAATACCCGATAATATAGTGATGCCCAATAATTATAAGGCTACTACTGAAGAATTTGAAGCTAAAAATACCGAATATGACTATAAGAATTATAGTAATGTCGATGGGACCGGGGTTCATCTTCAACGAGGGTGGTCCGAATTATCATCTATTAATCGTCCGTGGTTTGAAACATGTCTTTCAGATATGGATTGTAAGGTTGTCGAGGGGTCCTTAGAGAAATTCGATTATGAAAAATAGTTAAAGAAATGTGTTTATATAATAATAATAATAATAATACACAAATAATGCCGTCATCAATACGTCGTAGACGGTATAAATATAAATATAAGAATGAAGATACGGATGACGAAGAAGATGTGGATGATGGATCCGCAGTTGATGAAATGAGTTTAATTCGAGTGATGAATAACCATATATATTTTTATGATACGATCACCAATCTATCATCCCTAAAGTTAAATATGACTTTAAAAAAATTAATTGAAGAGAGTTTGATTCATTCTATTAAAAATGACTGTGACCCCGTTCCAATAAAATTACATATGAATTCACCTGGTGGTGAAATCGTTGGAGCATTTTGTGTGATAAATACTATCGAACAATCAAAGGTTCCTATTCATACTATTATTGAAGGTGAAGCGGCTTCTGCGGCAACAATGATTTCTGTTGTGGGACATAAACGTTATATTAATAGAAATGCGCATATGTTAATACACCAAATCCGTGCTGGATTTTTGGGAAAAATGGATGAATGTCAGGATGAAATGAAAAATATTAAACGTTATTCCAAACTTGCTATTAAAATTTATAAGAAATATACAAATTTAACAGATGTGAAATTAGAAAAAATTCTAAAAAAAGAACTGTATTGGGGATGTAAAACTTGTTTAAAATATGGATTGGTTGATGAAATTCTATAATATCTTATATTTAAGAATACTAATATATTTAATAATACGAATATCTTATATTTAAGAATACGAATATCTTATATTTAAGAATACTAATATATTTAATAATATTATATTACATACATACATACATACATACAATATGTCAAATTTACAAATATTAGCACAATGTAATGTGGATGATATACTCATATTTACCAATGACAATATATTAATGATTGATAATCGGTATCTGACAACCTTTAGACCGTCCTATGATTTTACAGTAATTGTATCTATTATTGAGAATAGTTTCAATAATGTCGTTGACCAAAAGCTAATAGAATCAGCCTTGGATGGATTATTCATATTAACTGATAGTAATAGATATAGTTTAGATGAAAAGAAACAATTAACTACATTACATCAGTTATTAATTACCAATAATATTACCGAATCTGAAATCGAAATCGAAATCGAAACAACGACAGGAACGGGAACGGGAACTGAAACAAAAACAAAAACCGACACAGAAAAATCCAATATGTTTATGGACTATGTAACAAATAGATACTATGATATAAAATATTATTTAGTAAATTTGTATTATTCTTATTTTTGAGGGTCATCAGACTGTCATCAGACTGTCATCAGACTGTCATCAGACTGTCATCAGACTGTCATCAGACTGTCATCAGACTTTCTTAAGATAGTCTTCATTATTTAGCTTTATTTTATCTTTTAATTCGTTATGATTGACATTTAGATCTAATATGTCAATTGTAATATTATCGTTTTGGAAAGATAGATTTTTCTTTGATAATAAATACATGAGGGTTTCTATTATATCATCTATAGTATTTTGGCGACTACCCGATGGTTTAGAATCTATATAGAGATGTATTTTATCATCCAGTAATGAAATATCTTTAAATCTATATTCGGGCACCCCGGTTCGCTGCGATAAGGAATTTTTAATAAGTTTAATAGTCACATTATCCATTTCTATTTCAGGCGAACTGGTTTGTGTTAATATAATTTCTTTCGAAATATCTAAAATATCTTTTTCAAATTCACAATATTCTAAATTAACCGTTTTTAGATTAGAAGGCATATTGTAATCATTATTCGCAATACAAAAATGTGTATTAGCCCACAAACTATATTTATTTTTTGTGTCTGGTATAGAATTGGCAACACTTGTTACATTCCGATTATTACTAAGATATTCTAATGGAACCGAATATATTTCATTTGGGAGTGGTTCGTTATTATCAAAGGATACTACATGACCTAATATAGCATGACCTTTTGAACACCGGGCGTTCCATAATGAAATAACGCGGTCATCATCTTTAATGGTTGTTACCGGCGTATCATGATAATCAATAATCGGTTTTGTAAACGATTTATAAAATGTAATTACCTCTATAGTGCCATTGGGATTTATATTATTTTTTGTAATAATATCGCCAACTATTCTATAATTTTTAGCAGGTATGGGTCTCCATATTGAATAATTTTTGGTGGTGTTCGCATATAATTTTTTGAATTTACTTGTGTTTCTTACTAAAATATTGCCAGCGACACCCAATGTGGATTTATTTAATATAAAAATTTCACCTTTATTATTTTTAGTATTGGTTAGGTCGCTACCATAAAAATATGGACTATTATGAACATCCCATAAATTAAATCCTTTCGTGGTATCGCTCTCATAATTACTATTAATACTGGAAATCGTGGTTTGTTTCAGATATTTCTTTGGGACAATTTTTAGTCTATTTTTAGAGGGCTTTTGTTTGCTAATAATATCAGTCAGACAACCATAATCAGAATGACATACTGGACGCCATACACCATAACCATCATCGGTTAAACTAATCAAGATGAAATCTGTAGGGCGCGCTTTAATCATATCGCTGTTAATTAAGGTATCATCATTGGTGGGAGCCTTTCCATTTGTAGTGATACGTTGGCCTATTGGGAAATAGTTATCAATAGGTTCCGCTTCCCAGACCTGAAAATTGTTGGTTTTATATATTAGATTATAACTATTTGTTTTTTTGATTAATAATGTATCTTTGATACGAGTATCCTCAAAACCCGAACGATTATTATTGAAATTTTCTTTTTTTCTGGTAATAACTATGCCAACAAAAAAAACGATTAATATAACTATTACATACATAAAATACGAGTTTATCATTTAATATTTAATATTATTATAGATATTATTTACATTATAAAATATGGGGTATATAACGGGGTTTATCGAATTGATACATTTTTACATTGAAAGAACCATTAAATTCCGTAATATCAATTGTTTCGCCATTATTTATTTCCTTACAACCATTATCATCGGTGCAATCCTTATTATTAACGGTTAATGGAACTTTAATACCACCATTAGATGTGGTGTAATATAACCAATTGGACGAACCTTTATAGATTGGTTTTCCAAATAAGGGTAATATATAGGAATCGGTATTTGATCCAGGTGATGCAAGATCGGCATTAACATTCGTCGTTTTATTTAACATACCAATTTGTTGGTAATCACCACCACTTTCTCGTGTTTCAATATTAATAGGCATGCGATTTATGTGTGGGTCTGAAAAATGGTAATTCCGTTTAAGGGGTGGGTATAAAGGGTCCGATAAAGCTTGGCGGTCGCGGTGTTGTGAATGGTCGTCGGCAATTTGCTTTAATTGTGTTATAATTTGTTCATTATTCTTAACCATATTCACATCCTCGGGAGTTTGTGATATTTTGTTTTTTATAATATTATTTTCTTTATGAAGGTTATTAATGCGTTCATAAAGATTATCATATTTTTCTTTCATGTATAGATAACTAACAAAAATGAGTACACCGGTTAATATAATTACCAAGTTATTATCGATCATTATTGAGTATATTATATAATTATAAATAAATATACACACTGATATTATACCAAATTTATTCCATTTAAATCTTGTATATATGTATCTAATATGTTAATATTATCCTGTATTAGTTTGATGGATGATTTAGCATTTTGTATTTTAGTATGATCAACATTGAAGCGCCCCATATTGCTTTCGTTATGGTCTTGTTTAAACACTTTTATTTTGCGTAATAATTGTTCTACAGGCATATTTATAATGGTTGCTTTAATAAAAGCACTTTCATCATCATCCTCTTTACGGCCAACTATTTTAGATTTATTGGCATACCATCGATGATGACCATCAATGATATAATTATCGTTGGAGATTACAATTGTTTTACCTAACACCATTTTATTTTCTAACATTTTTTTTATTTTACCATTACTTAATTCATTAATAGTAGGACGCAAATCGATGATTTTGACTTTACGTGTATAAATTACCGAGTTATCTTCCTTTTTACATTTATCTATGAATTTTTTTAACAGATGTTCCGATATAATACTATGTGTTGGTGCGTTTAATTTAATGACCATATCAGTATTAGTATTCATTTTTTTATAAACCGGGTCATCTTTTAAGTTTTCCTCCTGAATATTATTATTATCTTTAATGGCGAAATTCTCTAATAAATGAAAATTCTTAATAATCCCATAACTGATACTCAATGCGTATGCTATAATGAGAGCGGTATATTTATTATTAAGACACTTATCGGCTACTATAAACGATATCAGGAATATTAATATATTTAATATTTTTTTGTATACCAAATTCATTATTAAATATATTGAAATTAATAAATAAATTGCGAAGATGTTATATTTAGAATACATTATATTATAATATTACAATATATAATATCTAAATTATCCCAATCGCTGTGATAAAAAATAGAATAGTGCCCCGAGTAGACCTTTAACAAGAACTAATACATATTCTAAATTATTTAAAATAATGGCTTTGTTTGGTAATAATTTTGATAATAGGGTTGTCATTTGCGGTAAACTTATCACAAAACATATAACGCCGACCATAATTATCGATTTCATTTCAGCCATAAAACTGTCTATGAGACTTAACTCGGCTGGCTCTTGTTCTATTAATTGCTGTTGTTGGTCTTGTTCATATTCTGGTTGCATCTGCTGCTGCTGCTCCATTTGCATCTGCTGTTGCTGCTGTTGCTGCTGATCCATTTGCATCTGCTGTTGCATCTGCTGTTGCATCTGCTGTTGCATCTGCTGCTGCTGCATCTGTTGCTGTTCCATTTGCTGTTGTTGTTGTTGCATCTGCTGGTTATTTGGCGGCGCTTGTTCCGAATTGTCACCAATTTCTCTTAAAATTTGGTCTACCAATTCGTTATCGTTATCGGCTGCGTTATTATTTTGTTGAAGTTGTGACAGTGGTGTAGATTTGCTCATGATAATTATTTTCTACAAAAATATTTGCGAAATTAAACGAAACAATGCGTTTTATTAGCAAAAGAACATTGATGTTCGTTAATAATTATATTATTTCTCTGTAAAATAAAATAATAGAATAATACGGATAACAACACACCCAAGGAACTATATAACAACCTAATCATTATATTTAATGAATATATTATTTAATTTCTTTTCTCTTAAAAATAATAGTTGGATATGGAACGACTAAATGGATAATAAGTAAACATAATGCGAGTGATATCAAAAAATAATTGTAATTTTCCATTTATATAATAATCGATGATAATAATCTATGGTAATAATTGATGGTAATACTCTATGGTAATAATTGATGGTAATACTCTATGGTATTTATACTATTGAATTTCTTCATACATATCTATATATTCCGGTTCCGAATTACAATCCTCAATACTATAAATAATATATGGTGGCGTTATCCTACAATACCAGAAACATTTTACGAAATTATAGATGTTATTTTTTACAGCATTCATTGTTTTATAAATATTAATAATTATATACTATACTTTTCTATTGAAAAATAACCGCCTACTAACTATTATTTACAATAGCCTACTAACTATTATTTACAATAGCCGAATGCCTTTATTTTATAATCATCATTTTTATCGACTTCGGTAGCGCACCAATCGCCGGTTTTACTACCTATACAGCCATCTTCTTTGGTTATATATTTTTTTCCATTTTTAAAAGGGAAGACGCATTTACCATCTTTTGTCGGAACCCCCGCCGAGGTTCTATGTTTTTTACCATCCTTAGAGAATACCGACGCTTCAAGTGATGATTTATGGAGTTCCGTTCCGGCTGGAATACTATTGGTGCCTTTAATAATCTTTAATTTACGTTTTTTTGGTGTTTTTTTTGTCGCTGGTTTTAATAAAGCTTTTTTTAATGATTTTTTATTTTTAGTTTTATCATTTACAGTGGGTGACAAAGGTATATTTAAATCTTCTGGATTAACTTCTGGTTTATTTTCATAAAAACTAATTTCTTCTGGATCATCTTCGGGTTGTAATTGTGCTAAATCATCATTATCTATATTTAAGGTTTCAATATTTAAAAAGGACTCATTGAGGTCATTCGATTCATTAGGAATATCGGACGACTCGTCTTCTATATTTTTATCATCGGTATAAGTAATTATACTATTAATGGGGGGTGTATCTTGTAAAGACCGTATTTGCGAATCTATATGATGAATCTTATTAGATTCTATATACTCAATACATTTATCGCGAACACTTTCTTTTCGAATATTAGCTTGTTTAATTTCGGATAATAATACTTCTAATTTAAGTTTTGATTCTATCTTATTATTAATAAGGGACTTCAATAAAAAATCCTTTTCGTTAATATTATTGACTTCATTATAATAATGCGATACCTTATCCTTAACATCAAGTAAGGCGATATATTCTTTTTTTAATTTATTAAATGCTTCGAGTTTTTTTAAGTTTCTACTAATTAATATTTCATTACGAAGCATTTTCATTTCAAATAATAATGCGTCCATATCAATCTTTAGTGTCATATTAAGTTTTTTAATATCTATATAATTCGGTTGTTGAATATCGATTAATTTAGTATTTTTAGAATTGGTTTTTGTTAAATGACCTTTATCAACAGCATATTTATATTTTTTTAAATTCACTTTACTATTTTGTTCATTATGGAATATGGTATACTTATCCAAATATTTCGTATAATCGTCCGTTATATTTGCGGTATATTCAAATTCTTTATATTTTTGTTTCTTTCCTCCAGCCGTCATTGATGTTATATAATTATCTAATGTTGTGGCTATGGTGTGTGAATTAGGTGTGTCCATGGGTTGTAATGCCGTCGTATCTTGTTGTAATGATACACTCGTATAATTATTGGTCAGTTCAGTATTTGGATTATTGTCTATACCTTTTGTTAAATCTAAAGGTGTAGAATCCATAGAACCACCCATTAAATCGACTGGTGTATCTACAGGTGTATATACTGATGTATCTACAGGTGTATCTACAGGTGTATATACTGATGTATCTACAGGTGTATATACTGATGTATCTACAGGTGTATCTGTGGATACCATATGTTCCGTTAAATCAACAAGGTTTCCGCCCATTAAATCGAATGATGTATCTACGGATGTATCTACGGATGTATCTGCCGCTACCATATGTTCCGTTAAATCAACAAGGTTTCCGCCTATTAAATCGAATGATGTATCTGTGGGTGTATCTGTGGATACCATATGTTCCGTTAAATCAAGTGGGTTTCCACCTATTAATATATCGGACGGTTCCATTGTAGGTGTTGGCAGTTCAGTATCCACAGTTAATGAACCACCTATATCGGTTAATTCCATCGGCGGAGGTGATCCCATATGTCCCATTAAATCAATTGGGTTTCCACCGATTAATGGCGATAATGTTCCCATATCTCCCGTTAAATCTATGGGGGTAGATGGGTCTTCTAAACTACCATAGTTTGTCATGCCATGTAAATCGACTGAATCATTATAACCGGCTCGTTGGGTGTCTATAACTATATTTTTAATGGGCGAGACTGAAGTATTATTTGAAAAATTAAAATTACCATGAATTAATGGATCAGTACTTAAGGATGGTAATTTATTTACTAAAACATGTGTGCTCATAATATAATATAAAAATAAAAAAAAGAATAATTTATCTGCGACATTTTGGACATTCTAAAGCATGACATAATTCATTATTACAATTATCACTACAGTAGTTATTACAATGGCGACGTTTATTATCTTCAAAAGAATCCATTTCCTGTTGACGTGCGGTTTTTTCGGCATAAGTAAATTCTGGTAATATATTCTTTTGTATATTGAGAGCATTTGATGCCAAACCATCCCATAAAACTAATGCTGGACTTTTAATTGAATATTTATCAGCAATACATACAGGGGGTGGACTTTTTTCAGATTCCCAAAATTGCGGATTTGTATAAGCGTAACCTGGGACGAAACTACTGTTAAATGATGTTTCGCTTGCGGATTGTTGTTTTTCAAGTAGTTGTTCTCTAAGGCGTGTTATTTCCCGCGTATATTTATCTTCACTCTCGGATGGGCGTCTTGGTTCCTCTGCGGCACGTCTTTCAGCGCGATCTTGTAGCTGTAATTCCCAGTCTCGATAACGTTGATAGCGTTGATGATGTCCATATTGTTGTCGTTCACGCGAATTAAATAAATCGGATAATATTCGAGACCTTTCAAACAATTGACTATTTTGATTTAATACGGCCTGAGCATTATCAGAAAGTTCATTATTAGAATTAGAATTGGTATTATTCTGTATTTCGTTATTAAGTTCGTCGTCGGTATTAATATCATATTCGGGATTACCATATATATAATCCTTGATTCCTTTTATTAATTGGAATACGTCGGGTGTGCCATCTTTATCCAAATCGATATTTAATAATAACACTAATATAGTTATGAGTTCATCCAAAGTCAATGATTTAAACACGGCGAGAAATCTGGATGGTGTTAAGCCCCCAAATATCCCGGTGTTATATTGAGGTGTTTCAGTCGTCGATACTTCATCGTCCATTTCTTCATAAATGGGTGTAGTGGTTGTTACGGATGCACTCTGAGTTGTTGTTACGGAGGCACTCGGAGTTGTTGTTGGTGTTGTTGTTGTTGTTTGTGGGATACTATGATTTAAATGCGTATTGGTTACACCAACAGTAACTAAATAATCATTTATTCTCGCAATTATATTGGAAGTATCTGTAATATTTAAATCGTCTGGTAAGTTTAGACTGATATAGCGGGATGTTGTCATAATATTATACAATATCAACATATATTTATTATAAAAGCAACTAAATTAAAGCCTATCATGATTCATATATATTTGCAAGTTCCATTTTTATTATTTCATCGATTTCATAAAGTATATCACGGTGAGTGCCTACCAATAATACAGCATCGGGATCAATACCATTGGCAGATGTTGAGCTTGAATCGAAATCAATGACGGATGAATCGACTACCCACTGTGATTCATGTGTAGGATCTTCGATGGTAAGGAGTTTTACATAGGATGTATAATCAATACGTGGTGTTGTAGAAGGAGAGGTAGATGTTTGAAATCCTTCTATTGATTTGTGATAGATAACTATTGTAACAATGATAATTATTAAAATGATTATTATATTATAATTCAGTTTCATCTATATATATAATAGTAGTAAATTTATTTTATAACCTTATATTATGTATATTATAGTAGACAATAACGATAAGTTCGCAGAGTTTGATAACAAATTTAAAAAAGGTATATGGATAGTATTATATAAAGCACCATGGTGTGGTGCGTGTCAACAATTCCAACCATTATGGAATGAATATATATCTCAGTATGGTAACACCCGAAATGGATTAAATATCGCGGAAGTTAATGATGATTATATGGGACAGGTCAGTCCTACACAAGATATAGAAGGGTTTCCAACTATTAAAATGTATAATAATAATAAAGAAATTGGTACATACGACTCTGATCGGACATTATCAAATCTCGTTAATTTTTCAGAAAATAATTTATCAAAACTTCAAAAAAAACTGAAACAAAATTCTACATTTAAATCTAAATCTAAATCTAAATCATCAAAATCATCAAAATCATCAAAATCATCAAAATCATCAAAATCATCAAAATCTAAATCTAAATCATCAAAATCAAAATCAAAATCAAAATCTAAATCAAAATCTAAATCTAAATCATCAAAAAAAAATCAAAATAAATCAAAATAAATCTAAATAAATCTTAAAAAAAATCAAAATAATATATTTTTTATTATATATTTTTTAATCTATACTCCAATTTCCATTGGTTTTCTATTTGTATCTGGTTCAATGGTTGTTTGCATCCATGGACTTACTTTAACTTGTGGGCATGGAGGGTCGGATCGAATTTGTCTATTAGCATTTCTTAAGGATTGTCCAACCGTATTAACACCAACATGGAAACCTGCATTTAAGAAGTTTTGGTCACTTAATGAACCTTGTCCGGCAGGAACACTTTTTGCCCATGTGCTTTCGGTATCTCTTGGTAAAAGTTCTTCTGGCGACAAAACATCTTTAGGATAACATTCTTGTGGAACTTGATTTGCGTTGGCACCCAATCCTTCAACGGATTTCCAATCTTCATTAGATCCCATTTGTTCGGAATTTTGAACTCCGGCTGGTGGTGGAGATTCGGTTGTAACGGCATTTTGGTCGGTGGAAACATTTTCGGTTGTAACTGGTGCTTGGTCTGGTTCAACTGGAGCATTATCTGGTGTATCGGGTGCGGCGCCAACCGGTTCACTTGCCGTAGATTCTGTTCCATCAGATTGTGTGGCATCATCGACAAAGAAACTTTCATTCGAATCTTCATTATTTACCGTAAATACCAAATATACACAGGTCATTACAACTATAGCCATAATAAGAAGGGTTGTGTCTTTTCCCAATTTCTTTTCATTCATTTTAACTAAATATAATGAAACAAGTGATACGACAACTAACAAACTGATTTTAGTCATTTTATCTTCTAAAAACTGCATTATATAATATATCATATAAAAAAAATTGTAATAAAAAGAATTAAATAGATAATAATAATAATAATAATAAATCTTATTTATTTATTAATATAATTCCGTATTGAGTTTTTTAAATCGGATAATTCATCTTCCTTTTTTTTATAATTATTTTTATATTCGGCCAATTCAACCTTAATTGATTCTACCATGTTTTTATAATTGGGTTCCTGATAATCCGTAGTAATTATTTCATTTATATTAATTTCCTCCAAGGTATCATCGTTCTTAAATAATAATATATCGACATCATCATCATCCTCATCCTCCTCCTCGGCTTCGGTGTCGACTTCATCATCATTGGCTTCGACTTCATCATCATTGGCTTCGGCTTCGGCTTCGGCTTCGACTTCATCA
>Ga0233434_1001623_pt1 | contig 21468 bp, 25 predicted proteins | sample SI_122_August201_4_FD_182738 | JGI IMG/M metagenome (GOLD analysis project Ga0233434, IMG submission 182738) | Seawater microbial communities from Saanich Inlet, British Columbia, Canada - SI_122_August2016_120_MG | ecosystem: Environmental > Aquatic > Marine > Inlet | place: Canada: British... | reverse complement strand
ATTGAAGGAATGGTAATAATCGAAGCAATAATTGTTCCCTTTAACACAATCTCAAATACACTAAGTTTAGATTTTGTTGCATCAGACAACATGAAAAATTTTGAAAATGGTAATAAAAATCAAAGAGACTTTATCAAAAGTTGTTCACATCAGACTTTAATTGAAAACGGATTTTATGAAATTCTTTCTAATTTTAAAAAGCCCTTTTACTTTACGTTACGTATCGCTAGGGCGGATTGTCTTTTTTTAGTATGACCGATTGTAGATAATTATGAAATTGTTTCTGGTTTTAAAAAAGAGCTTTTCTCTTTCCGTAACGAACTCTAGGGCGTAGTGAGTTTATTTAGTAATCAGCCTTTCCAGCAATAACATTTCTAATTCCACCTCGTGGATTATCCACATCACCTTTTCGTCTAGGAATAAGGTGAATATGGCAGTGGGAAATTGTTTGCCCTGCGTCTTTTGAATCATTGATGCCAACATTAAACCCCGTAATAGAATGATCTTCAGAGGATAATTTCTCTTTAATTTCAGATAACAGATTAAGACAGGCCTTTTGTTCAGATGTTCCTAATTCAAAAAATGAATTAATGTGTCGTCGTGGAATTATCAAGTAATGTGATTCGGTTACAGGAAATTTATCTTTAATTGCATATGCAAGTATGTTGTTAATTTTGGATGATTCCTCTAACTTGCAGAAAATACATTTTAAATCTCTCTTTTTGTAAAGCCCTCGCCATAATCTAAAGTCAGTGTCATCCCGATCACTCTTTTGAGAATTACAAGTGTAACATAATGCCTGCATATTTTCAATTACATTTGGGCCCCCCTTGTTAATTGGAACAATATGATCAACGTCTAGTGCCTTGTCTTCAGCATCAATTCCGCATAGCTCACATCGATGTTTTGCACGAGTGAGAACATTGTACCTTACGCTTCCAGAAATTACTCTGGATGAACGGGCTCTATGTTTCCAGATTGTTTTTCCATACTTTTCCTCATATTCAACAATTTTTTTATCACATGTTCTGATCAGAGCATCTTTTTGCTCTTTTGTTAGTTGAGACAGGTCCAGTTTGAAACTGCCTTCAGAGTATTCTACAATTTTGTGTTTTCTCAAAACTTTTCCAGGCATATTTTTGGTGATTTCAGCGTAATAGTCAATTTGACTTTGGTCTTTTGCAAGAAATGACTTTGCAATCTTTTGAGGTGTGGCCTTTCCGTTTGACTGGATTAATGTCTTGATCATGACAGGTTGATAGATGTGCTGCATCTTCATTTTGTTTAGAAATTTTTCTAATTCATCATAATCCAAAATTAAGAGACACCATATCACAAATTTTGTAATTTCATTTAGTTAAGCATTTTCGTACCCAAGTTTAGAGAAATAATCCTATGTTAAAGATAATTTTTCAAATTTCCAGTTACATGTGTTGTCCATAGTATATGATATCAACCAAAGTTGCAGGATTTGCAGAAATTAAATTTCCATATACCATACTGTGCAATTCCCGTTTGGATGTTTCAGACAAGGTTCTAACTGGAATATTTTTCAAATGAATTATTGGCGCAGGATCAAATTCAAATCGATGTGGAAACAATTCCCCATCCCACTTGCCAGTTCCAGTCCAGATAATTTTTTGATCATCATAAAAATAACTTCTAGTGATTCTGAAAACTCTGATTTCTTCAAAATATCCTTTGAAGCTTCGCTTTGTCCAGTCTTTTAGATTAACTCTGCCTGGAAATGCCTTTCCAGGACCTACAAATGCAATAAGATCATTTTTCTGAATTGTACTGATTTGATTGATTACAGATGATGAATAGTTTTTTTGCACTCCCCACGTATGGGATTTCATAGCCTTGTCAAAATCAGACACACCTCCAGCTTTCAAAGACAGGTAAGAAAACCAAAGCTTTGGAATTTTTCTTTCAGTTTTTGATTTTTTGTATGGCTGAGTAGTATCTTGAATGATTCGTAATGAATTTTTTGTAAACCAGTTCTCAAAATCTTTTACATCAATTATTAATTGAGGAATCTCAAATCCAAGATCTTGGTCTTTTTCTAGAACTAAAACTACACCTTGATTGTCCTTTAGTACTGTAATGTCATGTTTGTGAGAAACAAAATTACTAGACTTCCATTCAACTTCAGCGGGAATTTCTTTACCATTCTCCAATACAAAATATAGATCAGGGTACCTATCCTTGTTGTCCCTAATGTTGATTATTTTGAGGCCAAATGGTTTGAATTTTTGTGGATTCTCAATTACATATCTCTGTAAAACTCGTTCTTTTAGCCAAGTTTCCATAATGTAATGTACAATATGTTTAGAACTTAAGATTATTCATAATGTACAAACTTTGGTAATGTAAAATATAGTTCAATAGAACAAACGCTACTCCTTTCGGAAAGCCTTGCATGCTGTTCTATTGATGGTGGTTACCTTCCCCCTTTCAGGTCTTCAGCGTCAACCTACTCTACTATCGGAGAGTCTTCTCATGAATATTCATGAGGAATCAATATTTTTGGCGTTGGCTGATTTCTCAGCAATAGAAATTAGTTAATTAAATAATTAAAACTTTAGAATTCCCACAAGTTACAGGATAAAATACAGTTTCAAATGAACATTTTCTAGGATTTTATTTAATCGTGTTACTGAAATCAAGAATTAGGAATTACCAAATGCATGACACTCAGAATTTTCATTCCTTAACAAACACGTCATCCAAAATGGACAGTATTTCATCTTTGTAAGACAGCCACACTTTAGGCTCTATACTGAGGTATTGTTTTTTGGTGTTAATTGTTGCAGCTATTTCAGGTAATGTCGAAAGTCTGGATTCGAAATCATTTTTCAAATCCCCATGTTCCCATAAAATGTCAAATTGAATTTTCAATACGCCGTCTGCACAAAGTCCAATAGGGGATCTATTTCCACCCAAACTATCAAATCGAGGCAACAGCATCGCCAATTTTCCATGATTAAACTCAACGTTTCCTGAAATTTCTGCTAAAGCAGATCGGAATTTTCCAAAAAGTTCTTTTTGTTCTTGTGAAAGTGTGGACTTGGCAAATTGCTTATTGAAAATTTCGGAGTTATTTTGTACTCTAGTTGCCGTAACTTTACGTCTTATTTCATCAAGATCATATGGATACGTATTGGTGACAATAATTGTTTCATTTGAATTGGTTTTACATTCTTTGACTTCCAATGCAAACATCGGCAGAGCATTTCCATCAATCTCATTTTCTCCATCAATAGAGATTCGCAGAGGTTTGGATATTTTGTCTATTGCAACGACCAGCGTATACAATCCATCATTAAAATTTTTTTTAATATCCTCAAAACATTCCTCAGCTTTTTCAGCATCCATATCTTTTGTGGAATGAAGAATTTCTTTTAGATCTTTTTTAGAAAAACTTAGTTGTTGTACATCATCTGTTTCTGATTCATTTGCATGTTTAATTAATCGGAGAAATTCATCCCATCCATCTTTTCTGTCTCTTAATTTACGAAATGCATGTGCATAATCCCTAGCTTGTTGACGAACAGTTTTTTTGTCTGGATTTACATCAAGTTTATTTTCTATAATGTATATCCCACCTTCATCATCAACACCAATAGTATCTGTTCTTCCAGTAATCAGTCGAATTTGTTTTGCAATAGGAATCCATTTTTTAGAATTTACAGATATGTATTCAACTGGAAAAATCTCAGGGTTTTGTATGATTAGATTTTCTAATTTGTTTTCCTTGCCATCTTCATATCCAGTTTCGATAGCAAGTTCAATCTGATTATCATTTTTAATAAAAACTCCCAAATCAATACTACCTAGTAGGATAACATCTCACCTCTTGTTAAATCCTACTCAGTACTACTTTTCATGTCTTTGACAAAAGTAAAGTTGAGCATTACCATTGATGATGAATTAGTGAAATGGATAGATTTGATGATTAAACAAAAAAGATTTGCCAATCGCTCTCACAGCATTGAATATGCAGTCACACAATTAAAAGAAAATTCTGAATTATAGTTACAAATTTTTTGTTTGATCAAACCTGTTTCTTTTATCATGTAAGAATCATCCATCCATAATACAACCCAATCATTCCAACAAATGTCATAGTCATAATTTTTTTCTCTTTTTTAGAACGATTCATGTATTTTCTTTGCAGTTTCCAAATAAAATTAGTGATTACAGTGTCTCGTCCCGTCTTTCTCCACAGATACATGTCTGCTTTAGTAATTCCTTGTAGTACCAGTTTGTTTGCATACGAATGAACGTAAATGAAGAACAAAATTATCTTGTCCAGTACGGTAAAGGTGATAATACTCATGAAGATGGTAAGTGAAAACGAGGACAACTCCCACAATGAATCCATGTACCACGGAATGTATGTCTGACCGCTTTGCCAAGAGTCAAGCAAAAACCATACTCCCACAGATAGTTCCCATGACAGGTATAGAGTAATTAAAAACGCATCAAAGACGGGCAGCAACCAAACTCCAATATTTTTGTCTCGTGCAACTTTCTTTGTTTCTTTGATTCTTTTAAAATAATTTTCAAAATATTCTTTAATCATTTTTGCATCCTCTTCAAAATTGTGGACATACCGCGACTCCCCAATAAAATAAAATTATCATTAATTCCATATTTTTCAAAAACTCTTCTCAAAAAATATGATCTTACAAATGATACAGTAGCATAGACTCCAGTGATTGCAATGTTTGCAACTAGTGGATCTGACTGAATCCAGCCTGTGGATATGGGTAAAATTACAATCCCCAATGCATATCCTATTGGATATCCGCCAAAGGAGTTGACAAATGCTTCTGAAGCACTCTTCTTTTTGGAATCAAGCATAGTCAATTCAAAATCTCCATAAACAGTCATTACATTCTCTTACAGGATCATTTCCACTCACCACACAGCCTCCAAGAACCACTTTCTTGTTCTGGAGTTTTTTCTCTAGTTTTGATGAGACATCCAGTAGACCCCATAGAATCATTGCAATATCAGTGCCCCCACACTTTGGACATTCAGCCATGTTTTTCCTTCTTGAATTTTTTAGAAATTTTGAATTTCTCATCATATAATTTTTTAAATTCTTTGTAAACACAATCATCCCATATTGTTAATTCAGCCTTTAAAGCAGACATGGTGATAGAATTAATTTCCATTACTCTTAGAATCTTATCTCTTTCACTTACAAGATCATCAAAAGTTTCATTTTCTTTTCTGAATCTAACTAATAGGGCACCATTATCTTTTGAAAATTCATTTTTCTTTTTCATTTGTACATTTCTCCTTTTGGAATTGCAATTTGTGAAACATTCAACATTTCATTTAATTCCGTTTGCTTTGATTGAATTGCTTGATCAAAGATTGTGACTTTTGTTTTGTGATATTCTAACTCTGCATCCATCCTTTTAATTTCATATTGCATATCTGCAATAACTAATTTGTCAGAAAAGATTTCTTTTGTGTTATCTTCTTTCATTTAGTTTCCCCCGTAGAACATTGGTTCATCTTTATCATCAAACTCTCTAATGATTCTTGGAAAAAAAGAAACCTTGGAGTTTAGTTTATTTTGAATTATTTCTTGTTTCATGTATTAGGTTAGTTTGTACTATTATTATGATCCATGACAATAGTATGCATACTTTACATACTATATTATCTTCATAAATTTTGAAATATGTCCATACAAAAATGAAATTAAGAAAATCATGCCTAAAATTCTAGTTTTTCATGTTATCTAATGCCATTATACCAAGTTCGGTAATGGAATATGTCCCACTAATTCTATTTGACATGTAGATCAGTTTACGTCTAACCAGACCCCTCAATGGAATTCCAACGGACGTAGAAGATATCTCATGAAATGACTTGAGTGAAGAATGTGCCATTATCTGTTTGTATGTTTTTTCACTCTCATTAATCACTGACAAAACTTTGAGTGGTGGAATTTGTAACAGAAAACCTTCAGTTAAACTCCAACATCCTTTACAATATGGATCAGAGTCTATTTCAATTTCATATTTTTTACATTTGACACATGATCCCATACTTGTTTGAGGGATGTCCTTACTCATAATTTTTGCCCCAAATTTTTTCTAAATTCGATTTATGTTGATCATCACTAGACCAAATCACATGATTGTTTGTTTTGCCCCAAATTGAAATAGGATTGTCTGATGAACCCCACAATGATTTAATATTTTGTGTGTCTTTGGTTTCATGACTATCTATTTCACTAGTTACTTTGTCCATTGATTCACTAAAGTTTTGCAACACTTTGTTGAATCTGACAATTCCTTTGTCAATATTTTTTAAATTAATTTTTGAAAGTAATGAAAGTATTTTTTCACTTTTTGTTTTGTAATCTGTTAGTATGATTTCATATTTCTTACATAGCATTTCTTGCATGTCAAAGTAATTGTTGTTTCTAAATTTTTTCCACTCCTTTACGGTATAGTATTTCTTTCCCCTCATTTCAAATTCCTGCTGATTATTCTAATGTCAATTACAATACAAGAACATGACATTTTGTTTTGTTTTTGATTCATGTATTAATTAGCAACTCCAAATTATTATATGATATCACAATAGTATGCATACTTTACATACTATGTGAAAAATACTGTGATTTAGGCATGAAAGATTGGGATTCATTTAAGAAAAATAAAAAAACGATCAAAGTCCTAAGACATTAATCATTACTCGTAGTTGTTCCATTGCAACTGCCTTCCAGTCCACCCACTGTTTTTCAAAGTAGTCTCTCTCTTGAGCTACCGCATGGATTGTATTTTGTAGTTCAGTCTTTTCGTTTTGCAGTGAATTTACCTGTGATGTCATCTGACCTATTTTGTTCTCCAAGACAAACGCATTGTCCTCTAGAGTAGTTACCTTGTTCTGTAGCACACCCACCTTCTCAAGTGATAACGTCAATTCCATTGTTAGCTCTTGATCATTGGAATCACTTGTTACATCCATACTAGGTGCAACATATGTTGTTGCTTCACTTGTTGTATCTTGTACTGTTGCTTCGCCACACTCTACAACAACCGGATCCACATCAAAGAATCTGTCATGAAATACATGTGATTCACATGAGTCCAATGTGTAAATCTGTGACAGTGTGGAATCGTCAAGTACATAGTAACTATTCACGGTATATGGAACTGCAAAAGGATCACTTATTGCATGAGGCTCGACATTGATATCAGTTACATAGTGTGTGTTTACAAATGTCACAGTATCTCCCTCGTTTATTCCTAAACTGTTTGTGCTGAATCCATTTTCAGTCATTTCAACAGTAAAGTTTTCGGCATATGCTGTACCTGTACCAACTAGTATAGAAGCAAGTATTGGCAGCATGATCTTGGAACCTAATAAATTCCTGTTTTGTTTTTGATTTTTTCCTTGTTTCATAAATCAAATATGTGTCAGAAATTATTATATACCATCATAATAGTATGCATACTGTAGATACCAATATGACAAATTTAGCAACGTTTCGAGTCCACATTGCACCATTGGGGTTTGAAATTGACAGAATTATTTTACCATTAAAGCAGACAAAGGCAGATAAATTATGCCTGATTGTACACGAAAAAACTGCTGAAGACAAATCTGGGCCCTATTTGGAAAAAATAAAAAAAGAATGCAAAAAATTGGATGTCAAACTAGAATTGTCTTATGCAAACAGGTTAGGGATTTTTAATGTGATCAAACTAGTCAAAGAGATAATTATTGCAGAAGAGAAAAATTACATCTATGTCAACGTTGCATCAGGTAGTAAGATTCAGGCGATTGCCTGTATGATGGCCTGCATGATTCTTAAAGAATACAAAAACATTCAGCCATTCTATGCAGAACCAGAATCATATGCGGCCTTTGAAGGAAAGCAGCAATCCTTTGGACTCAAAGACACCATCCCCTTACCGATATATGAAATCCAAACTCCAAAACAAAAATTGTTAGATGCATTAAACATTGTATACACACATGACAAACAAAAACTAACAAAAAAGGAGATGGCACAAATTGCAGAAGAGAAAGAAATCATCACAATTAATGCAGAAAATGAAAATCACTCCCAAGCAAGGTTTGCAAGTCTTGATAAAAACATCATTGAACCACTGGAAAAACAATGGGGATTCATTGAGGTGCAAAAGATTGGAAGAAATCGATGGATTAGCATTACTGAAGAAGGCAAACATGCTGCAGAATTTTTAATCTAAGAAATTATTTATTTAATTTACAGACTCTTTTGCATCACAAATTGACGCATAATCACATCTGGAGCACTTTCTAAACTCAGGTAATGCATCAAATTTCTCGTCAAAAATATCATCAATCTTATCTCCCAATGACTTTGTAAACTCATCAAGTGTTTCTTTTTCAATAAAGTGTGGAACAAGTTTGTTGTCTTTGATGTAGAACAGGGATGTTTTCTTTGGTAATTTTCCATACAGTTTTTTGGTTCCCAATGCATAGATGTTCATTTGTACATCTTCCTTGATTGTGTTTTTGTTCTTGTATGCATAACCTGTTTTAAAATCAATTACCTCATATTCTCCTTCAGGTGTTTTCTCAACCCTGTCAATCATCCCTGAAATGGTTACATCGTTAATTTTAATTCGAAACTTTGACTCCACATCAACTGGGGTGTTTGGATTATTTTTCTCCCATTCCATGTAAGTTTGTACCATATCTTTTGACTTTGCCTTGTCTTGATTCTCTTTGGTTCTTTGATTTCTATATGATGATGTATCCCACTGTTTTTCTAAAATCTGAAATGCTAATTCTTCAGTAGATTCTTTTCCATCTTTTTGCATCTTGGTAAGATTTTCAGCTACCGCATGAATTGCAGTCCCCATGCCAAAGTATGTCTTGGAAGGTGTTGGAACTCGCAACACATATTGAAATTTGAACTGTAATGGACAATTCTCATAGGTTTGAATCTTTGATGGTGAGAGTCTAAAGTTGTCTTTGTTGATGAGTGGAATGGATTTTTTGTATAATTGTGAGTCAACATGTGACTCCTCAGGCGGAATATCTAACAATTTTACAGGATCAAAGGCATCCAGATTGCCAAACTCCTCAAAGTGTTTGATTTTTGCCAAATCAATAATTTTACGAATTGCCGTGTTTAGATTCATTTGATTAATCGAGGTAACTGCAATCACTTGATGTTCTGATTTTAATTGTTCCAGATGTTCACCTGTGGATAGTTGTACATTCGTGTTTGACTTGTATGATACTACCTCAATTAACGGGTTGTTTTTGAAATCAATCTCTTCTAGAAATGGCGATGGTTTTGCTTCCTTTTTTCTATTCTCATAGTCTTGGGCATATGTAATGTATAGATGACTTTTGGCTCGGGTCATTGCAACGTAAAGCAATCGTTTCTCATCTAAAATGTGCAGTGTCTTTTCATCTGCAGTTCTAACTAGACCCTTTGCCAAGTCTTCTGGGACATAGAATTTTTTTGTTCTTGCACGTAGTGGCAGTTTATCTTTTGCAGCATCAACTACAAAGACTATTTGAAATTCTTTGCCTTTGCTTTGGTGAATTGTGGTTACCAGAATACTTTCTTCCTCTTGCAGTTCTTCAGGCAGTTCCAAATCAAATCGGAACAAATAGTTCAGATAAGAAATAAAGTCAGTCAAGGATTCGTCAGGGTATAGTGTTTCGTATTCTATTGCATAACCATAAATTTCTTTTAGTAAAATTTGGTCAATTCTGTTAGTTGCAGAATTATCAGAAATTGATTTTTTATACAATCCGGAAATTGACATCATAATTTTGTAAATTATATCACTTGGACGATACTGTGATAATTCAGACAGTTTGGTCAGCACGTCTACAAATTCCTGTATTTCTTTTTTCTGAGTAATGTCCTGACTTGCAATCTCCTGTAATGACTTTAAGACAAAATCTACGCCGAGACTATCAGAATCTGATAACTTTTCACCAAAATAATTAATCTTTGCAACATTGTATTCAGTGATTCCATGATTTTTGAGCAACCTTGCAATCTCTCTTCCTGCAGTGGCAGGTGAATTTACAATGTTGAGATATGCCATCACATCTTTGACTATTGGAGTTGCAAACAGATTGTCCGAGCCTACAAAATCAGCTGGCAGTCCGTGTGCTTTGAGGGATTTCACAAATTTTACGCCTGATTTTCGACTTCGGGACAGAATTGCAATGTCACCATGTGAAATTATACCCTTTTCACCATCCTCACGGGTTATTGGTTTTCCAAGTAGTTCCTTTATTGTTTTTACAACATACTCTACTTCGGCATTTTCATTGGTACAAACGCAAACCTTGACTTTTTCACCCTCAATATTTTTAGAAAACAGATTCTTTTTCTGACGCTCTTCAATGTTTGATACAATACTGTTTGAGAGGTTTACAATGTTTTGAGTACTGCGATAGTTTTGGTCCAGATTGATTACTTTGGTGTTTGTAAAATGTTTTTCAAAGTCATTGAAATTTTTCATGTATGCACCTTGAAATCTAAATATTGATTGATCATCATCTCCTACTGCAGTAACATCAATTCCATTTGAAATTAGTTTTACAATTTCTAATTGTGCATAGTTGTTATCTTGAAACTCATCCACCAGTATGTGTTTGTATTTTTTTTGTAGTTTTTGTTGGATTAGTGGTTTTGTTTTGAGTAAAGTGATTGCCTCAACTACAATATCATTGAAATCAATTACACTTTTTGCACTCCAAAACTCCTGATACTTTACGTATACTTTATGTAAATCACTTAGTCGATTAATTAAATCCCGCTTCTCTTCACTTAGTTCCTCAGTTTCTTTTTCATCAAGATATTTTTTTAGAGTTTCAGGTGAGATTAATTCATCTTTGAAAGTTCTGATACCATCGATGATTGAGCGGATTAAATCCTCGGCATTGTTTCCAATGGTGACATGTTGGAATCCAAATGAATCAATATTTTTTAGACCCCATGCAAGTTGTGCAGACCTCTTGACAACTCCGGAGGATATGTTTACTCCGGATTCCAATACGTTGTCTTGCAGAATAGATTTTGCAAAGGAATGAAATGTGTTTATTTGTACATCTGTAATGTCTTGGTTTTCCAATCTTTGAGACATTTCTTCAGTTGCCTTTTTGGTAAATGTCAGACAGAGAATTTCATCAGGCTTTGTTCCAGACCTTACCAGACGAATAATTCTCTCAATTATTACTCGGGTTTTGCCACTGCCAGGACCTGCCACTAGTAGTAGTGGGGAACCTGAGTGTTCTACTGCTTGAGTTTGTGCCTGATTAAGTGACATGGACTTCTTTTACTTTATTCAAAGATGTAAGTTTTTTGCAAGATTCTTTGAGTTAAGAATATCCATTAAATCAATAATTGTTCAGAGCAGATTCTTCAAAATAATTATTTTGTTTTGACAGGATACTTTATTCTACTTCAGGATATGGTTTTGTGTCTGGTGCGTCTAGAATGTATGAGTTCTTGGCTTTTTTTGTAACTGTAATCTGATCTCCCTCAAGAAATCGGTATAGGTGGTAAAGCTGGCCAGTCATGACGTCATCCTTGTGGTTTACTTTCAACTCATAGGTCTTGTCATGAAACTTTAACTTGAACATGGTTCCAGATTCGGGGAAAAAGTCTCGACTATCTTTTAGTATGTGCCAGTACCGATGTCGTGCTTCTGCCTTTTTTAGAGGTCGTGAGTATTCTTTCATCGGGTTCACAGTTTCTTACAGTATTGCCTTTTTCTATTGTTTGGTCAAACACTTTACCATCTCTCGGGCAATTACTTTAACAACTGGAACAACTACCGCGTTGCCAAACTGGCGATATGCCTGATTGTCTGAAACAGTAATCTTGAAACTTTCTGGAAATCCCATCAGTCTTGCACATTCTCGAGGTGTCAGTCTTCTCGGATTTTTCTTTCCCTGATCAATCAAAATTTCCGCCCCGTCCTTGTAGTATCTTGCACTGAGTGTCTTGGCTATTCCTTTTTTGTCTGCAAAAAATCTGCGTTTTTCATCCTCAGACCAGGATTCCAAATCAGCCGTTGTAATTTTTTCATTTTTGTTAAATCCAAATCCGTTTCCCCTTGCCCTGTGCTTTGCCCTGTGTCTCTGCAATGCGTTCCAGGTCCCGTCCTTTAGTGTATATTTTTCATTAACATCATCCTCAAGAATATCTCCAAGAATAGGCCTCTTGTCTTTTAGTTCGGGAAATGTAAAATCATGAGGCTCCCTGAATCCCACAATGAATATTCTTTCCCTGTGCTGAGGAACAACTTTTCCTGCATCAATTATCTTGTAGTGAATGTCATAACCCAACTCCTTTTCAAGGGCATTGACGATTACCTTGAAGGTGTTTCCCTTGTCATGGCTTTTGAGATTCTTTACATTCTCAAGAAGAAACGCCTTTGGCTGCTTTTCTTTGATAATTCTGCAGATATCAAAAAACAATGTCCCCTGTGTCTCGTCCTTGAATCCGTGTTCCCGTCCCAGATGGTTTTTTGAGACAACACCTGCAAGTGAAAACGGCTGGCATGGAAATCCGCCAACCAGTATGTCGTGGTCCGGAATGTCTTTTTCGTCAATTTCTGTAATATCTCCATGAGGAATGTCCCCATAGTTTGCCTCGTAGGTCTGCTGTGAGAACTTGTTCCACTCAGATGAGAACAGGCATCTTCCTTTTGATGATTCAAATGCCTGACGCAGTCCACCTATTCCTGCAAACAAATCAATAAATGTAAATTTTTCCTCCAATTCCAATATTTTTACTGTTTAAGCCTAGATCTTATTCTTTTCCTTTCAAACATGATGACCAAGGATCAGCTTATACCGTAGTACTCGATCTGATCGTTGGGTATTTTGACTACGGATATGCATGATTCTAAAATTAGGGATCAGATTATTGACATTTACAAAAAAAATGTTCATGGAAGACAACCAGACACGTCAAAAATGACTAAGACACATGATGGGAAAAAAGGGCACTGGTTGGAGGATGTCATGGGCTCTAAAAGAGATGCAAGTAACAAGCCTGATCTTTTTGGATATGAGATGAAGACAGGATCCAGCAAAACATCATTTGGGGACTGGGGTCCAGACTATTTTATTTTCCGAGATGAAAAAAAGTTTCCAAACTTAATTGGAAAAGAAGGGAGAGATCTTCAAAAACAGGCAAGTCAAAACAAGGATGATGTTTTCTTAAGGGCGTTTGGCGTGTGGAGGAATGACGATAAAGAAAATTCCTATGGCAAATGGGATAAGGGAGGATATTATTCATGGTCAGGCAAGCCATCCCCAACAAAAGCTACAGATGGGTTCAACAGATATGGACAGTCATTGATTGTTAACGCCGACCACTCCATCTCAATCAAGTATTCATTTTCAAAGGATTGCAGAGATGATAAATCCAAAATTGTTCCAGAAAGATTCCAGACTGAAGAACTAGTGTTGTTTGGATGGAGTGCAAATTGGATAAAAAATAAAGTTGAAAACAAGTTTAGTGTGCTTGGATGGTTCAAGTGCAACATAAAGAAGAAGAAATATGTGGAAATAATGTTTGGAGATCCAATTACTGCAACAACATTTCTTGAATGGATCAAATGCGGGAATGTTATTTTTGATACCAGAATGAAGCAAAGACGTCCCAATGGTTCAGACAGAATGGGAATGATGTTTCGTGCAAATAATGCATTTTGGAAATCGCTGGCAGTTTACACATATCCATAGAATGTGTAAATTATTATTTTTTGACAAATCATTATGGATCATGTTATAACAAAGTAAAAGATCCGATCCTTGATCAAATGCTGGAAACATTATCATACGAATGTAAAATTTTGCTTGAGGACATACCAGTTCAATGGGGGCAAAAATTTGAGCTGTATTATCCAGATCTTCCAGGATTTCCCATCGCATATGTTCACTTTAAAAAAGAAAACCAAAGAGTATACGGTTTTCCAATAACTGCAAATTTTACACAAACCACTGACGACAGAGGGGTGGTTGAAATTACTTTCATTTCCAACATTGATTTGAATTCGGATTCCAAATTGAAGGAACTTGCAAAGATGGAGATCATGAACAGGTTTGGAGCAAGTGACAAGGTGAAGTGGTCCGACATAAAGGAATCCTGCAATGGGAACAAAGAATATGAAAAATTTCTCAAAGTTTTATGGGAACCTGTTTCATCAATGCACGGAGACTACCTTCCGTTTGGCAGGTTGTACGAGGAAATCTATTCCATGATACGATTTGTTGCCGCATGGGTTCCAAAAACAGGCAGACAAAGCGAAATGAGGATGCTTTATAATTTTGTCAGTATTTTTGGCGAGCACATACAAGTCGATAAAAAATGGGATCATCTTGACTTCTTTTTGCTGCCAACATATGACGATGTCAAATCTGAAAACTTTTCTGATTTTCCAAAATTCAGTGAACTCTTTGATGCCATGAACATAATTTGGACTGAGGAGTTTACAGTTGAAACACCGTTCAGAGGAGATACAATTCATTCAATGGAAAGAGCGTGGCCTCAAAAAAAAGAGGAGTTCATGCAAAAGATAACAGGGAAATTAGTGTCCGAGAGAAAAATGAATCCGATACAAAAGATACACATTGACAGACTTGTGGACATGTTCAACAGACACCCTACACGAACGACATTTTTTATCTGGAGTATTATGAGTATCAAAGATACAGATTTCAAATCATGGAACAAGGATGACTTTATTGATTTTTATCTCAACACAAGTTCGGGTGTAGGAATTTCTCCAAAAGTGGTTGCATGTTTTTTACAGCAGGGATTCGGAAAAAAAGAGTTCATTCCAATAGACACATGGATTGGTGCGTTTCAGGAACATGCACTTGGAATAAAAGAAAAGAAAAAATTCTTTGAAACATTTTCACTGTTGGGAAAACTTGAAAGACTTATCTGGATAGCAAGTCAGGCAAACAAGACCAACATCAAATCATTCTTTGATACGTTGTGGTGTACAAGGTTTGGAAACAATGGAAACAAGAAACTGCGAGGGGCAAATCCAATATCATGTTACGAATGCAAGCTCAGATCCACATGTCCAGGTTACAATCAGATAGCAAAGAGAAACGTTCTGGTTCTGGAGGACAAACCATCAGCACATTCATCAATCAGAATAAGGGGCAAGAACATTCCCATAATATCTCAAACACACTCAGACAATGCAGAAAAATCAGAATGCATGTTCATATGTCTTACAGAAAAAAGTGTCCCAAAAAAAATATACATGATGGCAGGCAGAGGCATGAACAAGTATTGGCAACTAACAGATGAATTTTCAGGATATCTCTTAAAGTCACAGACAACAAATCTTGTAGGATCCGTTGTCCAAGTTGAGAATTTGATGGAAAGCTTACCTGATGCATCAGGTTTTAATTTTATGGACATTACTTGACATTTGACGGACATATTCACAAAAGAGAAACGTTCTTGGATCATGTCCAGAATAAGGGGCAAAAATACAAAGATAGAGATCAAAATGGAAAATGTTTTGAAAAAGACAGGACTCAAGTTTGAAAAACATCCAAAGATGTATGGAAATCCAGACTTTGTACACAGGAGAAAAAAGATCATCATATTTTGTGACGGGGATTTCTGGCACGGTTACAAATATGACACAAAGAAAAAGCCTGCAAAAAAATTCTGGCGAGACAAAATTGAAAACAACATGAAGCGGGACAAGAGATACGCAAGGAAATTGAGAAAGGATGGATGGTCTGTCCTCAGATTCTGGGAGCATGACATTGAAAAAAATCCAGACAAATGCAGAAGAAGAATTGTTACGAAGTTCAGATCAAGGTAACCCTGTTTCTTTAAGTTCTTGTCTTCTGAAACATCCTACAACATGGTCGTTTACCATTCCTATTGTCTGCATGAATGCATAACACACTGTAGGTCCAACAAACGTAAACCCTCTTGCCTTCAGGTCCCTGCTCATATTTTCAGACTCCTCGGATGTTGAAGGAATTTCATCCCAGTTCTTGAACCTGTTTGTCATTGTATTGTAGTCTGTAAACGACCAGATATACGAGCGATAAAGTCTAGGATTTCCCACAAGGTAGCGACCTCAAAACAGGCTTAATTTTCTAGAATTTCTTTCAAACTCCAATTACATTAGATGTGTATAACCGATAATCTTAATTCATTGAAAAGGAATAAGATATATGCCATTTGGATTAGGTAGAAAAGACAGCACTAGAAGATATGTAAAAGGTTCGTATCATACAAAAATTTCAGATTCAAAGCAATTATCAGAAATTGAAAAAGTTGCAGACAGACTAGAAGCAGATGAAGAAGTATTACTAGTAACAAAACAAACAAAAAATCCACTCAAGCCAGGCGGCTCCTTTTTCACACCAAATGCAGTAATTGTAACAAATAAGAAGCTCATTTTACGGGATCCATCAGCATTAGGTTTAAGACAAAAATTAGAAGTGTTTAGATACGATGCAATTGTTGATGTTAAATTAGAAAGAGGCATACTAAGTGCAGCGATTTATGTAAATGTTCCAGGTTTCGGAGCATCAAAAATTGATGCAATTGACAAAAATGAAGCAGAACAAATTCAACGAATAATTCAAGAGGCAATAGCAAAGAAAAATGATGTAAGCAGTCCAAAAATACAAGAAAGTGCATCCATTGCAGATGAACTTGCTAAATTGGCAAATTTAAAAAATCAAGATATAATTTCAAATGAAGAATTTGAAAAAATGAAAAAAGATTTACTGGATAAAATGTAAAAAATAATTTATCAATACAAATACAATAGTACTAAATAATTCGCCTTAATCCAACAATCCCAATAGCTGGAATACCAAGATACATTGCTAAATTCAACATAATTACTGAAATTCCAATACTCAAAACTTCTGATTCTGAATTAGCATTTTCCATTAATGACAGTGAACTAATCATCGGAGTAATTGCAAGTTTTACTGCTTCTTTGAACATTGGATGTTCTCTTTCAATGTCTGCAATTGTAGGACTGAATGAGTAGTAAATGTCATTGAATGTACTCATGAATGCAGTTCCTGATTCAGTTTGTAGTAATTGATTATCTCGTAGTTCTCTTAGTTGCTGAACTTGTTGTGACATTTCAGAACCATAAGTTGCAGTTGCAATTAGACAACCGCCACCTTCTTCATCAATTGATTGTTCTTCCACAACTATTTTTTCAGTTTGAATTGATGTATCTATAACACAAACACCATCTTTTTCAATTGTTCCTGTGCCACAAGTTAGTTTTTCATTTGAAATAGTATTGACTACCACATTTTCAGTCACATCAGATATTTTTGATGATGCCATTTCAATAGCTTCTTCTAAAGTTTGTTCATTATCAAAATCAGATATTTTTGATGATGCCATTTCAATAGCTTCTTCTAAAGTTTGTTCATTATCAAAATCAGATATTTTTGATGATGCCATTTCAATAGCTTCTTCTAAAGTTTGTTCATTATCAAAATCAGATATCAAAGTTTGTTCAAAATTATCTGTTAATGAATTTGGATTTTCAAGCAGTGTAAAAATATCATTTAATGACATTTCTTGTTGATCTATATTTTGTTCTTGAACGTATTTAGAATTTAGTAACATTTCTTCTATACTTTCAATGTCCTTATCAGAAATTTCACCTCCATCTAGTATTGAAAGTAATTCACTTTGATTATTTTTAGATTCATCATCCATCAAGATATCTAAAAGTTTCTTTCCATCCAAATCACCGTCAGAAATCATTAAAATATTATTTGGACAATTATGCACTAAAGAACCGTCTTCATTATACTGTTTAGTGCAGGTACTTGATTTCTTAAATGTCTCAGTTTCTTCAAAAACTGCATAGATTTCAACAGTTTGAGATTCTAACGTATTGAAAAGTTGATTTATTTTTTTTGCACTTTCGAGGGTTGGATCATATAAGGTTAAAAATTGAACAGCATTCTTTCTATCATTAGACTCAACATCTGTGACTATCCAACTAGCAGAGAATGTTCCGTCACTATTTACTATGGCTTTGGCTAAAACATCATCTGTATCAAGTACATCTTCATCTTTAATGAGGACTAATTGACCTGAAGGATTTGCAGATTCCAATTTTAGATTTCCTGAAAATATTATTTCGGAACCTAATCTTGCATTATTTTGAAAATTATCTAAAGATATAGAAGAGTTTAATCGCTCAACAGATACTGTTTGCCCTGAAAAACTACTTCTTGATTTTTGATAATTTTCATCACCGTTAAAATTTACAAGTAAATAATATGGAGATAGTTTTTCAGGCATCCAATTAATTGAAAACTCTCCTTTCGAATTTGTGATAACAGGATTAGATAAAATATCTGAATCATATGGGTAGTTACTTAATTGGATTTCTTTGTTTGAAATAGGTAGTCCATCAGAGGTAGTAAAGAGTCCAGTAATTGTAATTATTTTTGAAATTTTAATTGGAGATGGAATAGGATCCATAGTAATTTTTGTTGATTGAATAATTGGTGGGGATTGCAATTCTACAGATGGTAAAACATTAACAGAATAGGTTCCACTACGAGTTCCAAAATCTACATCTTCAAAAACAGCATAGAAATCATAAGCACCATTGGTAGGTCTTAATTCTGCTTTCCATAATGCAGCAAATTCTCCATTTTCATCAGTTGTTATGACTCCAATTAGAGAATCAACAAGTCCTGTTCGGTCATCTTTAATTTGAATTTCTGCATCAATAATCAAATTCATTCCATCTGATGTCATCAATACTCCTGAAAATAAAATATCCTCACCCTCAGTAACAGAAGATGGAATGGGATCTAAAATTAAGTTTAAAGTTATTGGAACAGTAGATTCCACAGGGGCTTCGCTTCCTTGAACTTCAATTAATCCAATCATCCACGTGTGTAGCATGCAATAGTATAGGTATTCTCCTGATTGTGTTGGAACCCATTCAAATGAATCTCCATACATCAAAACACCTGTATCAAATACACCATCAGGTAATGGAGAAAATTCATCCACTATTCCGGATGTAAATGTGTGAACTCCTGTTGGGTCTGTGTTTGTCATGGTTACAGTATCGCCAATACTAACTGTTGTGATAAGAGGAACATAACATCCTGTATCTACACATGCTTGTGAAAATCCAGATTCTTCCACAGTTACAATTGCAACATTATCTGCAAATACATTTGGAACCATAACTCCAATCATAGCAACTGCCACTATTGCAATAAGAAATACAGATTTCAATTCCATTTCCATTTTTTTTCATCAGGGTGATTATCGTTATAATGATTCCACAATATCTCTTCAGTAATTCCAATAAAATCACAATGTTCACATTTGTATGGAGATTTATCCAGATGATTTATTGAACTATGCTCAAGAAGATCAGTTTCGGATATTGCCACATAATTACAGTATGAACAAGTCAATGTTTTTTGTTTTGAAGATTTAGAAATTACAGCACCAATTATTAACAAAATTAACCCAATAATTCCACTACCGATAATGGCATAGGACATTAGTTTGTATTCTGTACAGGCTTGTTGTATACCTGAACTAAACATTTTTGCAAGTTGTCCTAAACCTGAATTACATAGATCAGATAATTCTGGAATGGTTAAATTTTGATAAATTGTATCTTGAAAATTTTCATTCCATAAAGAATTTGGCATTAAAAATCCTCCAGCGAAAATAATCAAAAAGAGAATGCCCACAGTTAGTACTGAATAATTTACCAATTTTACTAAATCCCCTCAATAACTATTATTGCAATAATGAATACAGGTTTCAATAATTTTCATCAGAATTCTAGAACTTAAGAATGTCGAAATACACTGTAATACATTTCAAAAAATGCTTAAGATCTAGGTCTGTTTACCCAGAGTAATAACATGAAAAAAGCAACAAAACAGACTAAAACGACAGAAAACCAACCTGTTACTTCGTGGGATTTGCCACGTGGTAGAGTCAAAACTCCCAAATTCCTTTTTTGTATCAAGAAATTTCTGGGCGTTGTTGATTACGGATTCAATCTTTCTCCTGTTGCGAATTATTCCCTTGTCGTTCATCAATCGGTCCACGTCATCATCAGTAAACTTTGAAATTTTCTTTGCATCAAACTTTTCAAATGCCTTTTGAAAAAACGGCCTCTTGTTTAGAACAATCCTCCACGATAGTCCAGACTGCATTCCGTCAAGTGTTAGAAACTCAAAAAGTTTTCTGTCGTTGTGAAGGGGCACTCCCCATTCGGTATCGTGATACTTTGTGTGAACATCTCCTGAAACCCATTGACATCGTTTCATAATTTCAACAGACATCCAAAATCAAATTTGTATTTCAGAAATTTATACACCCCATGGTTTTCCCAATGACTTCATCAAGTCCTGTCGGACTAAAATGCCGTAACTCTTTTTGTTTTTCCCGTTTTTTTCAACCAGAACATATTCAAAATAATTTAAAATTCGACGCACTGATCTAAATGGAGTTTCTGAATTTACAATGGGTGGAGGAGTTTCCAATATCTCCGTAGCAATTTTGATTTTTGAAACGCCCTTCCCTGTAATTAAATCCATAATGACTTTGTCTGTAATCATTCCCACACAGGAATTTTTTTCAAAGACTGGAATCTGAGAAATCCCCGCCTTAAGCATTATTTTATTTGCATCCTCGACAAAATCCCCGATTTTAAACGAGATAATTTTTTTGATGCACATCTCCCATGCAGTTTGCTGTTTTTCATTTTTCTCCATCTCGTACATGTCAAAGATTTTTTTCATCTTCAGATAGCTGGGGTCTTTGATTCCGGCATCCCCACCCTCCAGACCTATCTCGACTTGATTAATCCAGGACACTTTCAGGCCGCACTTTTTTGCAAAGTCCCTCAGAGACAGACCCATTTTGTCTCTAATGTTTTTTGCCTCGCTTATCTCTGGCAGTGTCATGTGTAGTTATACACATCCAAGTATTTAGATGTTTAGTATCCTATACACTGTTTAGCGTATCCTATATTTATCAAAATGACTATATTGTGTATGAGTAACACATTACAAAACGAGCAACTATCGCTCAAAGAAAATCCAGCAAATGCCGAACTGGTAAAAGATAGCAAAAATGGCAACAACAAATCTGAAAGTGTCCTTAAGGAAATAGTTCACAAGGCAGTGACATTCACTCCCGCCACTTTGGAACCAGATACAAAAGAACTCAACGAGGCAATCACTTGCGGGTACGAGATAAATGATTACGTGAGGACTGAGACAGGAATTGTATACATTCTGACAAAATGGAACAATCAAAAAAATTCAGAAAACAAACTGGGCATACAATCAACCGATGACAAGACCAGAAGGGATATTTTCCAATGAGTCAGAATCTTTCAGAAAATTCCTCACCAGTAGAGAAAT
>Ga0233434_1001610_pt1 | contig 21654 bp, 22 predicted proteins | sample SI_122_August201_4_FD_182738 | JGI IMG/M metagenome (GOLD analysis project Ga0233434, IMG submission 182738) | Seawater microbial communities from Saanich Inlet, British Columbia, Canada - SI_122_August2016_120_MG | ecosystem: Environmental > Aquatic > Marine > Inlet | place: Canada: British... | reverse complement strand
GTCTTGTTCAGCGATCCCACGCCTCAGCGTTTGCGTCGATTCGCCTGGGGTGGGCTCCTGCCCTTGGCTGGAGTTGAGGTTGTCGTCTCCGCAGCGCAAGTGGCTCAAGGCATATCGCAATGATGGCGATGGGGCTTGTCCTGGCGATGGCTGTGCTGGCGCTCGCGGCGATGTTCGCTGGGCGAGGGCAACACAGTCTGGGGGCGATGCTGCTAGCGGGACTGATGCTGGCGGCTCGAATCGCCATGGATGATGCGCTCATGGCAGCGGCACTCGTTGTGTCGTTGGCCGTGCTGGGTCCTGTCGCCTTTCTACATCTGCGACGACATGAGGCGACTCATCAGGCAGCTCTCAAGCCGTTGGTGCTGCTGATGGGACTCGCGCTGGCTCTCGTGTTGGTCGCCGCCGTGCCCAACTTGACCGTCGAGTCAGCAACATCCTCTGCAGCTGCCTGGCGGCCTATGACTGGACTCGTCGTGCTGATCTGTGCTGTCGCCTTGCTCATCGGCACGAGCCTCGCCGTCCGTATTCGTGAAGGACGACGACAGTGAATGCGCTCGAACCGATGATCGTGATGGAACCGATTCTCGGCGTCGCCATCCTGCTTGGTACTGGCTTGGTGACGGCGCTCTGCTCGCGCCATCGGCTTTCCCTGTTCGTTGGAGTTCAACTGATGACCTTCGCCGCTGCACGGGCTCTGGCTATGATGGGGCAACGTGATCTGGGAGTGTTGGCGATCGTTTTCGGCCTACTGGTGGGTCTCGCTGCCCTGCGCCTTGGCCAAGAGGCGGCGGCGGCCGCACAACCACCCGAGCCGCCACCATGAATACCACCCATCTGGGGCTGCTGGTTTTGCTCGGACCTGCAGTATTCACTTTGCTCGCGGCTTTTTCACACCTGCGTTCCGCCAAGGCAGCGTGGGGCGTGCGCTGTGCACTGCTCCTGTTGGCACTGGGCGTGGTAATCTATGGCGTGTTGAACGGCGGGACGCCGTTGCCATCCACCGAGTGGCTCATGATTCCGGGCCAGTCTGCGGTGATTCAATTGGGGTGGTACGCCGATTCATCCGCGCGACTATTGGTGGCGGCTGTGGCGCTGCTGGCCTTGGTGACGTTGGTCGCGCTGCCTGATTCTGTGTCACGCACGGATACCTCTTTGCTGTTGCTCGCCAGTGCCGCCACGCACGTCGTGCTGATCGGCGAACACCTGCTGGTCCGACTCGCGGCGGCCGAGATCCTCCTGTTGATGGTTCTTCTGCTTGTGGTCTCTGTCACGACAAGGATTCAGCGTCTTGTGCTTGGGCAGCGCGTCGCTGCAGGGCTGCTACTTCTCGTGTCACTTGTCATTGGCGGGCACCGGGTGGTGGACGTGCAGGGGCCAGACCGTATCGACTTCTGGGTACCGGCTTTGGTCATCGCAGCCGTGATGGCCCTTGGTGGATGCTTCCCGTTCCATCGGGGTCTGCTTGCCCTGCAGTCCTGTGCCCCCGTGCAGAGGGCCCACCTGAGTAGCCTGCTGCTGCTTGCCAGTGGTGGACTGCTATTGAGACTCACAAATGATCCCGCCGTGGCAGACTTGTGGGCGACACGAGCCATGTGGTTCGCGATTCCCGCCGCACTGACCGGATTGATGAGCCTGGCGTCCACTGATCTTCGACGGGCACAGATGTGGTCGTGGTCGAGCCAACTTGCTTTCGCCATACTCGTCACCCTCCACTTCGGCACAGAACCGGTCGTCGGCGTTTGGATCTGCCTCGCTCTGGTTCGACCTGCCGCAAGTTTGGCCGCAGATACGGTCATCACCGCCCTGGGAGGCGACGCGAGTGCGGCCCGCTGGGGTGGGCTGGCGTCGGCCTTGCCTGCCGTCTGCTGGATGAGCGTCATTGCCGCTGCGTGTGTGGCAGGACTGCCGCCCCTGGGTCTGTTCGCGTTGAACACTCAACTCCTTGCTCCTCTGGTTCCCACTTCGCACGTTTTTGCGCTTGCAGCAGCCTTGCCTGCCATTCTCATACTGCCCGCCATGCGTGTGGGATTCTGGCCCTTCTTCGGACCGCCGCGTCATCGTGTCCTGGCGCAGCGCGGGCAGACCGCCCTGAGCCCTCTTGTGGTCACCGTCGTGATCGGCAGTGCTGTCCTTGGCGCCCTGGCAACCTTGGCACTGATGCTGGAGAGCGCCGTCGTGCCGCCCTTGCCGGCCTTGGCGACGGCAGCCTTGGTGGCGATCACACTTGGGCTGATCACCCAACTGCTAGGACGTCACCGTCGGCAGGACGAATCGGTCCCGGTCCCAGGTCTCCTGCGGCAATACGTCGGGGATGGTGCATACCTGCCACGGGCAAGCGCAGCCTGGATTCCAACTGTTCTACGCCACCTCACGTGGATGATCGAAGGTTTGGCTCTTCTGCCAGGTGCCATCGCGCAGATGCTGCGAGCCGCAGGATGGGGTGTTACATGGCTCGAGAGTCGGCCTCTTTGGTGGGTCTGTCTGACGGTCGCAGGAATTGCCCTCGCGATTCTCGGAGGACGCCAATGAACCTGGGTGCCCCGAGTATCGTTCAGGCGATGATCCTTGTGCCCGCCATGGCAGGCCTGTTGAGCCTGTTGAGTTCACCGTGGCTCGCCCTGCGACGCTGGCTTGGGTTGTTTGCGGGCATCTGCCAGGTCGTGCTGGCGATGGGGGCAGTGTCTGCCTTCGATACACCACCTTCGACAGGCGCTGCCGCCGGGCCGGTGACCATCGCCCAGATGGCGACGACGATCGACTGGATGTCGATGGTAGAGCCACCGGCGCGACTCGCTGTGGATGGGTTGAACCTCTACGCCCTGCTCCTGCTCTCGGTCGTGACGTTGCTGGCGCTGTGCATGGATTCACTCGATGGCTCGGGGCGGGGTGCCCTGCGGCAGGCGGGTGTGTTCGCCGTGAGTGCCGCTGCCGCGGGCTATCTGCTGTCCCGAGATCTGGTGTTGGCAGCAGCCTGCCATGGGACGGCGGCGCTGGCCTTGGGCTGGGTCCTGCATCTTGGGGCCGATTCACGGCCGCGGCGTCCAGCGGCGCTGTCCTTTCTGCACCCCGCTCTGCTTGCCAGTGGTCTGCTCTGGGCTGCTGCGACATGGTCGCGGGCGGCCGGAAATGGCCCGTCCGCATCAATCGATGCGCTTGTGGGCATGGCAGCACCGGCAGGCGTGGTTGCCTTGTTGACGGCATTTCTTATTCTGCATCTGCCCCTGTTGCCACTCCACCGGTGGCAGACAAGAGGCTGCGGTGAAGGCGCCGCCTTCAGTGGCATTTTTCTTGTAGGTGGTCTGTGGACGATGCTCGGCGTCGTGGGCTGGCTTCGTCTGGGGTTGCCTCTGTGTGCTGACGCACTGGCAGACGTGGGATGGTTGCTGCAGATCTGGGGAAGTGTATCCGCCATCATTGCCGTAGGTGTTGCTGCGGTTCAACCAAATCTTGGGGATCGCCTGCGCTGGGTCTGCGTTGCCATGGCTGGTCTCGTCGCGGTCGGTCTGGGATCGATGAATCTGCCAGCCACAACGGGGGCACTGTTGCTGTGCGCAGCGCTTGGACTCCCACGCGCAACGGCGCTGAGCTTCGTCCGCTGGCTGCCTGCTGACGGTGGCGGACGCATGCTGATTCTGTGGTGGGTGGCGCTGGGGCTGGCGATGGTTGCCGCAAGTGGCACCGGAGGATTTGCCGGATTGCTGCCCTTGTTGGCCGGAGGCGCTGATTGGCCCGCATGGCTCGGACTGCTGGCGCATACCGCCGTGGTCGGCATTCTGCTTGTTCCCATCAGTCGCCTGTCCAGAGGACGGGCAGTGCCCATCCCCTGGTCGCTGCATCTGTGTCTGGTTGTGACAACGTCGGTTGTTCTGCTCAGTGGCTGGCGCCCTGCTCCGTTGGCCAAATGGGCAATACCCGACGTGGCGCGCATTTTGGCCAATGCCCCGATTGGCACGGATACTGCCGCGACAGATGATGACCCCGAGTCTGATGCCGCCGAGGCTCTGCCGTGACCCATCCGCTCCTGCCAGAGATTCTTCTTCTGCTGCTCGTCTTCGTGTTTGCCGCCCTCGACGCCTGGTTGTGGCCGCGGCGGCAGGGGCGTGGCTTTGCCCATGCGGGTTTCCTCGGTCTCTTGCTACCACTGACGGCGGCACTGGCTATGTGGGGAACACGAACGGCCAGCGGGTTACCGTGGCTTGCGATCGATCCCTACTACGAAACGTGGCGGGTTCTGCTGCTCACGATCGGTGTGCTCGTTGCTGCTCTCGACGCCGGCAGAAGGTCTGAGTCTGATGATGGGGCGGAGACGACCTTGCTGTTGATCGCTGTCGGTGGGGGACTGCTCGTCGTTGCTGCCCGACATCTGCTGTTGGTCTATGCGGGGCTCGAAATCACCGGGCTCGCCTTGCTCGCCAGGTCGATTCGGCAAGGACAACTACCGTTGCCGCCGCTGTCGCGCTGGTTGATCGCACATGCATTGGGCTCGGCTGTGTTGCTGATCGGCGTGGCGCTTCTGGCGACGGGGGGGGAGGGCATCGCCTTCGATGGCCTGCGTCGGCTGTTCGCCGCGTCATCGACCCGTAGCGGTGCGATTCTGCTGCTGATCGGCGTGTGTTTGCGCGCTGGTTGTGTGCCCTTTCACGGCTGGCTTGCCCCCCTGGCAAGACGCCCCGGGCACGAACTGACCCATGTGTTGGCCCTCGGCGTATTGCCCGCTGTCGCGGTGCTCGCGCGGTTGGTCGCCGATCCACTCATCGGCTTTGCAACACTTCGTCCCATGCTGATCATCCTCGGGCTGATGAGTGTGACCGTGGGGAATCTGTTGGGTCTCGTGCAACGTGACCTGCGCCGATTGCTGGCAGTCGCTCTGATGATACATGTCGGGTACAGTCTGCTGGCGATCGGTAGCCGAGGTGGATCTGACGCGCATCTTCTACACATCGTCGTCGCTGCGCTTGCATTGGTCGGCCTGGCGGCGGCTACCGAGTTTCGAGCTGAACAGATCACTGCTGCTGGTCTGGCCGCCCGTCGTCCCGTGCTGGCGGCAGCGGTCTGTGTGTGTCTGTTGGCTCTGGCTGGCGTGCCGCCCCTACTCGGCTACGCGGCTCGTACGCGTCTGCTGACCGATCTGGCCACCTTCGACGATGGCGTCTTCTTACTTGTATGTGTGAATGTCGCTGTGACTGCATGGGTCTTCGTCGCCGCAAGTGGCCGGGTCCTGTTCGCACCGCGCGCACCACAACCGGCCCCACCCGCCCGGCCTGAGAGGACAGCAGTTCTGGTACTGGCGGCGGGAATGTTGGTGCTGATGGGTTTGTGGCCCGCCCCCCTGGTCGACTTGATGGCTGCGTGCGACATTCTCCCCTGAAAAGCATGAGACAATGATACAGAAACCAAAACCTGATGCTCCACAGGCGCAGGTCGGTGCCTACCTTGGCGTGGGCCTGCAGTTCGCTCTCACCATCGCCCTGTGTGCGTATGGCGGCTGGTGGGCGGACGCACGCTGGGAGACGTCACCATGGCTGCTGATCGGAGGATGCCTCTTCGGTTCGGTCGGTGGCTTCTATCATTTATACCGCACCCTTGTTGGCGTCGCACCAGAAACCGAAAAAGAAGCGGGAGAGAAGACATCGTGACAGGTGAGCCTTGGGTTGCCGTGTTGTGTGGAATCGGCGTGGCAGCAGCGAGTGCCTTGATCGCCCTGCTGGGCCTGCGTTGGTCAGCCTCTCGTCCCGGTCTGGTAGTGGCTGCTGTGCTCGGGGGTACCCTCGTAAGGTTGCTACTGGTTATCGGTTGCAGTGTATTGCTGCTCGGATTTACAAACGTGGCTCCCCTGGCTTACGCGACATCACTGATTGTCTCATATCTCGGGTTTCTGGGTATAGAAATCTTCCTGATCCTGCGCAAACGTGGCTCGCAGACCCAGACGCAAACGTAAGGCTCGTCCACTGTTGACAGAGTATCGGCTTGGCTTAGTTTCTTGAGCCGGTTCAGGGCGCCTGTCGCGCGTCCGTGAGCCCCTCCGCCTTTCCCAAACAGTGGTAACGCCACCGAGGAGTCGATGGCAGACGCGAACGCCGGTGCCAACACCGACGGACAAGTAGATGTCATAGGGCACATTCTGGATCGCGACTATCTGGAAGTGCCATTCTTAAATGCCCATCATCTAATTGACGGGCGTTTCGATCTACCCCAACTCGAACCGATCCTGGGCATCGATCTGTCCCTCACACGCCATGTGGTGTGGATGTGGCTCGCCAGTGGTCTGTTGATCACAACGCTGATCGCCTGTTTTGGTCGTCCGAAGCTGGTACCGACGGGTCTGGCCAACGCCCTGGAAGCGATTGTGCTGTTCATACGGGACGAAGTCGTGCTGCCGGTGATGGGCGAAAGTGGTAGAACGTACCTGCCCTTCCTGCTCACTATTTTCTTCTTCATTCTATACTGCAACCTTCTCGGTCTGGTCCCATACAGCGCCACAGCGACTGGTAACATCAGTGTCACCGTCGCGCTGGCTCTAATCTCCTTCGCGGTGACACAAGGGGCCGGGATCGCCAACAACGGACTCTTCGGGCACCTTAAGGCACTCGTTCCTGGTGGCCTACCCGCGCCGCTTCTGATCATCATGATCCCAATTGAGATCATCGGCCTGATCGCCAAGCCTTTCGCTCTTGCCATCCGACTTTTTGCCAACATGATTGCCGGTCATATCGCCATCCTGGTGTTTCTGGGGTTGATCATCATGCTCCGCACCTATTGGGTCGCACCGGTCTCCGTCATCTTGGCTGCAGCGCTCTATTTGCTCGAGATCTTTATCGGATTCGTCCAAGCCTTCATTTTCACACTACTCACGGCTTTGTTTGTGAGTATGGCAGCGCATCCGGACCATTGATTTTGAGTGAACCACAACCCTTGAACTCGATACCCACACTACTGGAGGAATAGACACCATGGAGTTTGCATATCTGGGTGCCGCCATCGGCGCCGGTTTGGGCGTTATTGGCGCCGGCCTCGGAATCGGCCTGCTTGCGGCCGCTGCCATGGAAGGGATCTCTCGTCAGCCCGAAGCTGTCGGTGATATCCGCACGAACATGATCATCGCTGCAGCCCTCATCGAAGGTGTTGCGTTGCTGGCGGAGATCATCTGTGTCCTCGTCGTCGTAACCAAGTAAAGAGCGGATCCTAGGGTATCTTACGGCCCCGACGGGGTCGTTCGTCCCAATGGTCTGACACCTGACGAGGAGATAGTTCATGCTGCTGACCCCACATGCCGGGACCATCGCCTGGACGATCATCACATTTTTTGTGGTGTTTCTGATCCTGCGTGCGAAGGTCTGGGGGCCACTGTTGATTGCGCTTGACGAACGCGAGCAAAGCATCCGCGAGTCTCTCGAGACTGCAGATCGCGCCCGCGCCGAGGCGGCAGCCCAGTTGGCCGAACACGAGAAGCGTCTGAACGAAGCTGAAACCGAGGCTCGCAAGATTGTTGGCGAGGCCCGCGAGGCGGCCGAGAAGGTCCGATCGCAAATCGTTGACGAGGCGAAAGCCGAGGCACAGCGTGCCGTAGATCAGGGTCGCGAGACTCTTGAGACCGAGAAGAATGCCGCCCTCGCGCAGTTGCGTGCGGAGGTTGCAGATCTGGCTGTTGGCGCTGCCGGAGCCATTCTCGATGCGGAACTCGATGCTGATCGCAATCGCAAGATCGCCAACGATTTCATCAGCCGCCTGCCCGATTCACAAGGCAACTGAGCACGTAGCCCATGAGCACAATTCAAGTACCCGAAGTCGTCCGCCGTTATGCCGTCACGCTGCTCGGGGCAACAGCCGAGCGTGGTGTAGGTGACGCAGTAGGGGGCGATCTCGCCGGGCTGCAGGCGACGCTGGAAGCATCAGCGGAACTGCGTGATTTTGTCGGCAACCGCATCCTCACGCCGGAAGCCGCGACGAAGGCCCTGGACGCATTGTTCGAGGGCAAGGTCGACGGGCTGACGCTGAATTTCATGCGCCTGCTCGTGCAACGTCGGCGGATCCACCTGTTGCCGGCGATCGTCGACTGCGCGCAGCAATTATTGGCAGAGCAAGCGGGAATTTCCACCGCTCAGGTTCGCTCTGCAGTAGAGCTGTCTTCTGAGCAGGTCGAGCAATTGCAGCAGCGTCTTGCTGGACACACGGGCGGTGATGTCCGTGTTGAAGTCGAAGTCGACGAGTCACTAAGGGGTGGACTGATCGCTCGCATCGGTGACAAGGTCTTTGACGGTACCATCGAAACTCAATTGGCGCGTTTACACAGGCGCCTCATCGGTAACTGAATCCTAAGCTCTTCCGAGCCTGAAGCTCTCGCAGAGTTCGGGTTCATTCAACACTTGAGGAAACTAAATGCCCGCTGACGCCATCGTTCAGCCAGATGAGATCTCGGCGATTCTCAAGCAGCAACTGCTTGGCTTCGAAAAAGAGATCGACGTCTACGAGAGCGGCACCGTGCTCTATGTGGGGGACGGCATAGCCCGCGTCCACGGTCTGGGCAACGTGCGCGCTACCGAACTGGTCGAGTTTCCCCATGGGATCATGGGGATGGCTCTGAACCTCGAAGAGGACAACGTTGGATGTGTGCTCTTCGGCGACGACACGCAGATCCACGAGGGTGACCCGGTGAAGCGCACGGGGCGCATCGTCGAAGTGCCCGTTGGTCCCGAGTTGCTCGGACGCGTCGTCAATCCCCTCGGCATGCCGATCGATGGCAAGGGTGAGATCAATGCCCAGCAGTCGTTGCCGGTCGAGCGCAAGGCGCCAGGCGTTATTGATCGTGCCCCTGTTACCGAGGCGGTACAGACAGGGATCAAGATCATCGACTCCACCGTGCCCATCGGTCGCGGGCAGAGAGAATTGATCATCGGTGACCGGCAAACGGGTAAGACCGCGATTGCTGTCGATGCGATTATCAATCAGAAGGGTGGCGATCTGATCTGTATCTACGTCGCCATCGGCCAGAAAGCATCGACTGTGGCCAAGGTTGTCGCCGAGCTCGAGGCGAATGGTGCCATGGAGTACACCATCGTGATCTCAGCACCTGCTTCTACTCCCGCACCGTTGCAGTTCATCGCACCTTACGCCGGTGCGTCGATGGGCGAGTTCTTCCGCGACAGTGGCAAACACGCACTGATCATCTATGACGATCTGTCAAAGCAGGCCTGGGCGTATCGTGAGATGTCGCTGGTCTTGCGTCGTCCTCCTGGCCGCGAAGCTTATCCGGGTGACGTGTTCTACTTGCACTCCCGTCTGCTTGAGCGGGCTGCTAAGATGAGCGACGAAAAGGGCGGTGGCTCGCTGACGGCGCTGCCAGTGATCGAGATCCTTGAGGGTGATGTATCGACCTTCGTGCCCACGAATGTTATCTCCATCACCGATGGTCAGATTCTACTTAAGCCTGAACTCTTCTACGCCGGAAATCGTCCAGCCATGGATGTGGGCGCCTCCGTGTCACGCGTCGGTAGTGCTGCGCAGACAAAGGCAATGAAGGCTGTGGCGCGGACTATCAAGGGTGATATCTCGCGCTACAACGAAGTCAAAGCCTTTGCTCAATTCGGTACGTCCGATCTCGATCAGTCCACACGCAATCTGCTGAATCGTGGCGAAAAGCTGATGGAGATCCTGAAGCAGGGGCAGTATTCACCTCTGCCTCTCGAAGAAGAGACGGTGGCGCTGGCAGCGATCGAGTATGTCCTCGAATTCCCAACGGCCGACGTGCGTCGTTTCGAGCAAGAACTGCTGCAATACATGCGTGATCGACAGCCAGAGATTCTTGCGGCCATTCGCGACAGCGGCAATCTGAGTGACGAGACCAAAGAGAAGATGAACGCCGCCCTCGACACCTTCCGTGGCACGTTCAAGCCCTCTGCGGGCTGAAACGTGAGCTGAGAGGAAACCAACGTGGCAACCCTGCGCCAACTGCGCACACGCGTCGCATCAATCGGCAATATTCAGCGCGTCACCAACGCAATGTATATGGTGGCCGCCGCCAAGATGCGCCGCGCCCAGGAAGCAATCGAATCGGCCCGGCCCTATGCCGAGCAGTTGGATACCATCCTGCGTCGCCTGCAAGGCAGTATCGACCCAGGCGAGAATCCGCTGTTTGTTGAGCGCCCTGTAGAGCGCGCCGCCGTTGTTGTCGTAACCGCCGATCGCGGTCTGTGCGGTGCATTCAATGGCAACGTCTCACGCCGGGCTCAGACTGAGTTGGAAGCAATCGAGTCCGAAGTGGACATTGTGACCGTCGGCCGCAAGGGATCCGCTTTCTTGCGTGGTCGCGGCTTTGATGTCACGACGGATCACGCCGATGTGTTTCGGGTGCTGCAATTTTCGCGTGCCGCTGAGATCGCCGAACAGCTTACGAAGGATTTTGTCGAAGGTCGTGTCGACAAGGTGTTGCTCGTGTTCAGTGAGTTTCGCTCCGTCGCTCTGCAGGAGCCGGTCGTTCATCAATTGTTGCCGATTGTCGCCAGCGAACCAAGTGAGAGTGTCGATGGTGATTACATCTTCGAGCCCGATCCAGCACAACTGCTCGATATTCTTGTACCGCGCCATGTTAATTTCCAGGTATGGCGCGCGCTACTTGAGTCCAATGCCGGATTCTTTGCGGCCCAGATGACGTCGATGGACAATGCGTCGAAGAACGCGGGTGATTTGATCGACGAACTGACCCGCGAAATGAACAAGGCCCGTCAGAGTTCTATCACGCTCGAGCTGATGGATATTATCGGCGGAGCAGAAGCAGTAGCCAGCTAACGCAACGTGGTCGGCGTTCGACGTCGACACCCAGCAAGAATTTATGACACCGGCGGCGCAACGCTGTTGCCCGTCTTCCGCCTGCAGTCTTGGCAGGCTCTCAAGAGGAACGATCGATGAAAGAAGGAACCGTCAAGGAGATCATCGGCGTCGTCATTGACGTGGATTTCGCCGGTGGCGAACTGCCGGCGATCAACAACGCGCTCGAGGTCCACGAAGATGATCGCCCCACGGATGGCCGTCTCGTGCTCGAGGTGCAGCAGCACCTCGGCGAGAGCCTGGTACGTTGTGTGGCCATGGACTCGACCGATGGACTCGCCCGCGGTGCTCGCGTCGCTGACACGGGAGGCCCCATCACAGTGCCCGTCGGTGAAGCCGCCCTGGGACGTCTGTTCAATGTGATCGGTGAGCCCATCGATGGCAAAGGCGATGTTCCTGCGGATACACCAAGAATGCCTCTGCATCGTGATCCTCCTTCGCATATGGATCAGGTCACGACCGATGATATGCTGGAGACAGGCATCAAGGTCATGGACCTGGTCTGCCCCTTCTCGCGTGGCGGTAAGCTGGGTCTGTTTGGCGGCGCTGGTGTCGGCAAGACCGTGATCCTTACAGAGCTGATCAACAATGTTGCCTCCGGTCACGGTGGTTATTCGGTTTTCGCTGGCGTCGGAGAGCGTACTCGTGAGGGCAACGATCTTCTCGGAGAGCTGGAGGAGTCTGGCGTTATCGATAAGACGGCGATGGTCTTCGGCCAGATGAACGAGCCCCCCGGTGCCCGTCAGCGCATCGCTCTCACGGGTCTGACGATCGCTGAGCACTTCCGCGACAGCGCCGGCCAGGACGTCCTTTTCTTCGTTGACAACATCTTCCGCTTCATTCTCGCAGGCGCTGAAGTTTCAGCGTTGCTTGGCCGCATGCCTTCTGCAGTCGGTTACCAGCCGACGCTGGCGACAGAGATGGGCGCACTGCAGGAACGGATTACGACGACGAAAGATGGGTCGATTACCTCCGTGCAGGCGATTTACGTGCCTGCCGATGACTACACCGATCCCGGCGTGGTGTCCGCCTTCGCGCATCTCGACGGACGCATCGTGCTTGAGCGTTCCCTCGCTGATCAGGGGCTGTACCCGGCTGTCGATCCACTCGCCTCCGGATCGCGCATCCTGGATCCGCGTGTTGTGGGTGACGAGCACTACAATGTGGCGCAAAGTGTACAGGAGGTCCTGCAGCGATACCGTGACCTGCGCGAGATCATCGCCATCCTCGGTATCGATGAGTTGTCAGACGAAGACAAACTCGTCGTCTCACGCGCTCGCAAGATCCAGTTTTTCCTCACCCAGCCCTTCCACGTGGCTGAGATCTTCACCGGCGAGCCCGGTGCCTACGTCAAGATTGAAGACACTGTGCGCGGCTTCAAGGGTCTCGTCGAGGGTGACTACGACGAGGTTCCCGAGCAGGCTTTCTACATGGTCGGCGGTATCGAGCAGGCCCTGGAGAAGGCGGAGTCGCTCTAAGGAGACCCCATGGCCGGATCCTTTTCTCTGCGCATCGTCACACCTGAACGCACCGTTTTTACGGGCGACACAGAATCTCTGCGGGCACCTGGCTCAGAGGGCTCCTTCGGTGTCTTGGCTCGTCACGCACCGATGGTGGCCGCTCTCGGTGTGGGATCTGTCGAATTCCAGTCGGGTGGCGACAACCGCAGTATGGCCACCAGCGGCGGATTCGTTGAAGTCTCAAGTGAGGGGACCACGATCCTGGCTGAGACCGCTGAGTTTGGTGACGAGATCAATGTTGAACGAGCCCAGGCGTCGCGCGATCGAGCACTGGAGCGACTACAGGCTGCCGAAACAGATCGAGCGCGTGCACAAGCCTCGCTGTCTCGCGCCATCAACCGATTGAGTGTCGGCGCCAGCTAACGGCGCACATGCCTGATGTCGGCTGTCCCTCCACAGCTGAAGAGTTTTCTCGAGAAGACTATTCCTCTCATTGAGGCCGAGCTGTTCTCGTTTCTGCCTATCCAGGAACCTGAAGAGTTCATGTATGTCCCTATGCGGGACTACCCCGAGCGCGGCGGCAAACGCTCTCGTCCAGCTCTCGTACTTCTCGCATGCCAGGCACTCGGCGGCGACCTGCACAAGGCCCTGCGCACGGCGGCCGCCTTTGAGATGTTCCAATCCTTCGCTCTGCTCCACGATGATATCGAAGACGATTCCGAGATGCGACGAGGCAAACCTTGCTGCCATCGGACGCTCGGTGTGCCCCTCAGTATCAATGTGGGAGATGCACTCTACGCCAAGGTCTTCGAAGTGCTGGCAGCCAATCGTGAGGTTCTTGGATGTGAAGTGACCGTCGATTTGATCGACGAGATGATCTCCGGGTCACGAGAGACTTTCGAGGGACAGGCGTACGATGTGGGATGGATCCGCGGGCGTCACATCCCGTCCGAAGAAGAGTTTATGACGATGCTACGTAAGAAAACGGGCTGGTATACGGGTCGTGGGCCCTGCACCGCGGGGGCAATTATCGCCGGCGCCAGTGACGAGGATCGCCGTACCATAGGAAACTTTGGCGAAACGATGGCGATTGCTTTCCAGATTCGCGATGATCTGCTCAATCTGACGGCAACGGAAGACGACGCGACCCTGGCACCTGGGATTACCTCCGGCGCCTACGGCAAAGAGCGTGGTGGTGATATTGCCGAAGGCAAACGCACGTTGATTATCATCGACTTGCTGCGCAAGTGCACGGCGACGGAGAAAGAGGAGGTGTTGCAGATCCTGCACGCCTCGCGGGAAGAAACGACAGCTGCGCAGATCGAACATGTCATAGGCCTCGTCGAACACTACGACGCAATGGCCTATGCCGAATCGCTGTCGCGCGAATGGGGGAGCGAAAGCCAGCAGCATCTTGAGCAGTTGCCGGCGACAGATGCTCGTGATCGGCTTCACGAGATGCTCAATTTCTTCGTACAGCGCGCCTTCTAACCAGAAGCCACCCGCATCCCGGTTGCCTGCATCATGGCAATGGGTTGGCCAGATACGCTTCCAGCAGGCGGGCACTGTTCACGAGTCCGCCCACGTGGCTGATCTCGTATCCATGTGTATTGTCCCCCGGATAACCGATCAGGCACGCCCGAGCCGCCGAACCGGCGGCCTTGGCCAGCGTCGCATCGCTGGCATAAGAGGTGAGTACCGCCGTCTGCACGCCGAAACCCAACTCCTGGGCAAGGGTCTCCATGTGATCAACCATGCCGGTGTGATACATGGCTGCTCGGTCTTTGCAAGGCAAGGCGGGATCGGCACTGTTACTGACGCCGTATTCTTCAGCGACTGGAACTACGTCGATTGCGATCACCGATTCGACCGGTAGTTGGCCCACGGACCAGACGGCGCCCAGTCCGCCGATCTCTTCTTCTGCGCTGGCGATCAAATACACATCTCCAGCAGGCGGTTTGTCGGCAAAGCCGAGGGCGACTTCAATCAGAATCGCCAAACCGCCACGGCAATCGATGTTGTAGCCGCACAACAGTTCACCATCGCCGATCCACCAGGGCTTCTTGAAATGGCGAGCGAGGACCACCTTACGCCCGGTTCTCACACCACGGGCAGCGAGTGTTTCTGCTGACAGCCCTGTCTCCACCCACATACGGTCCCACGTCAGGGGTGTGCCCTCCTTCAGAGGTCCGGCGGCGCTGAGATGGGACACATGTTTGGAGCCAACGGACAACACGCCCTGAACCGTCTCGCGGCCCAGAATCTCCACGGGCGCCTCTCCCACGGCCCAGGGGTGGAGACCACCGATAGGTTGTACTCGTATTCGACCATTTTTCTCGACACACTTGATGATCATCGAGATCTCGTCTTTGTGCGCCGTGACGGCCGTCGCCGGCAATGTTGGGTCACTGCCGACAAAGTGATAGACGATGCTGTCCGCTCCATCCTGCCACGTCTTATGTGGCAGCGACTCCGGAATGAACTGTCGCATCAGCTGATCGACCTCCGTCTCACTCCCTGAAGGGGCATGCGCCAGCAGCAGTGGTTCGAGATTCTTCAGCAGACGCTCACGGTTGACAGTCACGGATAGCTCACAGGAAGAGGATGAGAAACGGCGATAACATCGAGGGCGCGAAAGGCGATTCAGTGCTAAACAAAGCAGGACGAGGACTCTTCGAAAGACCTCCATGCTCTAACTCAAGACCATCACACGAAAAGCCGCATCCTGTCACGGCAGGATGCGGCCCTCGGTTCACGGAAGAAGTACAGGGGCGTCACGGCGTTGGGGGGGCTCGCCGCGAGCACCGGTGGGGGCCTGTCGCCTGATGGGGCCGGCCCTGACCGGTTAGTTCGGACTCACGGCATGGGCTGGACCGCCGATGACCTCATCAGCAAGTGACTTCAGTTCTTTCTGCAGGCGCTGGCGTCCCCGATTTACTCTGGACTTCACTGTGCCCACAGGGCAGTCGATGATCTTGGCGATGTCGTCATAGGAGAGTCCCGCCAGGTCACGCAGTTCGACGGCTTCACGGAATTCCTCGGGCAAGTCGCCTATGGCATCCACGACGCTACTGCGGACAGTGTCGGCGTCTGTTGTCTCACCGGGCATCAGGCCGCGATCAACGGGCTCGAAGAAAGAGGTCCGCTCCTCGTCATCCGGGCTGGGGCCAATGGGAATCCAGTGCCAGCGCTTGCGACGGCGCAACTCGGTCTTGGCCAGATTCCCGGCGATGGTGTAGAGCCATGTCGAAACCTGCTCAATATTGGGAAACTGGTGCTTGTGCCGCATGCATCGAAGAAAGGTCTCTTGCACGATATCTTCAGCCGTTTCGCGATCGCTGACGAAGCGATAGACGAAGTTGTAGAGTTGTGATCGATAGCGGCGAACGAGTATGCCCAGTTGCGCCTGGTCCGTGGCAGCACGCCGTAAGACGGCGCGATCTGAGAGCTGCGAGTGTGTCTGTTCCATGACTGTCCTCTGCTCGTTCGGTTGTTGTGAGCTGTATGTTGCGTGCCCACCGGATGGCTGATCTCGTTGTTCACGAAGCCTATCGCAAGCTTCGTACCAGCGCTGCAAAAGGATCATGTGAAGTGTTCATAACCAATTGTTTTATCACAGGTTGACGACACAATATCAACAGCCTCGAATGACTCTCATCGAGTGATGATATGGCCTCAGAATCCTGATAAGCCTCACAATTCTGATGCCATATCTTGGCTTTCGTGACAGGTTCCGAGTCACTTTGACACCACGCGGGGGGCATCGGTAGATTCCTCATCCAAGGGGCACCCGACTTCCCCCCACAGGTCTTCACCCACACAAAAGCCTTAGCTAATGTCCGATACGGACCGCGAATCGCTGCAAAAGAGTCTCGAGGCCCTCTGCGAGGAACTCCAAGTTCGCCGCCTTGAGGCGGATGATATTGTCGAATTGCTCGCCGACGGAGAGGATCCGACCTGGGTCGCCGAGCAGGCGATAGAAGAAGGGGGCGAGGGCCGAACGCAGTTGCAGCAATTGCTGTCGCAAATGGCTCCACTCGTCTACACTGCACCCGAGCCAGAGGAAGAAGGGGATGCGGAGCTTGAGCCGTCCGCTGCTGAGACCTCAGAGGCAGTGGCTGATACGGCAGAGGGGGCCGATGCTCCCGCCGACCTTCAGGCGCAGTTAGCCGAGCTGCGGGAGTCCTTGCCTCCAGGTGTCGATCCCGCACAACTGGAACAGCTGCTCTCTTCGGAGCGGGGACAACTCATGGCAGATTTTGGCGCATTTTGCCAGGAGCGTGGCTACGATGGCGATCCGGGCGATTCCGGGATGGATGAGGAGTTGCAGGGGCTGCATGACGAATGGCTGCAAACCCAGCGCCCCACACTTGAGGGCAAGCGTCCAGCCGATGTGTTGGACGGTGGGCGCTTGTTTCCAGAGAAGGTCGTTACTTTTCGTCGCGAGGATCCCAAAGTCGGGCGCAACGATCCGTGCCCTTGTGGGAGTGGGAAGAAGTTCAAGAAGTGCTGTGGCAAATCAGGATGAGTGCAATCATGAGGAGTGAAAAGGAGGACCATGGCAGGCGTTGAATCGCAGGTGATCGCCGATGTGCTGACCCTTGATCTGGCCGTCTTTGGCGACGATCGGGGGCGTTTCAGTGAGATGTTCCGCGATGAATGGTTTCCGCAACGAGCCTGGAAGAACGTGCAGGTCAACCGATCGCATTCTGTGGCGAACACACTGCGCGGCTTGCACTACCATCACAAGCAAGCCGACTATTGGCACGTCCTGGCAGGAACGCTGCGCGTCGGACTCTACGACCTACGACCCTGGTCGAAGACGCACCGTGCTTCCCAGACGATTGACGTGAGCGGCGAGGACTTCACTGGCATCTTCATTCCTCCTGGTATTGCACACGGATTCTACGCAGTCACTGACGTGACCCTCATCTACGTTGTCGACAACTACTACGATGGGGCCGACGAACTTGGCGTTGCCTGGAATGACCCCGCATTGGGACTCGATTGGAAAGTGCCCTCAGTGCCGATCGTGTCTGAGCGCGATACTGAAAACCCCATGCTGATCGACCTTCCAGCCGATCAGTTACCCAGAGGTTCATGATGGATATTGTTGATGCGTTGATCGAGTCCGAGGCGCTGAAGATTTCGCCTCCGGGGGAACTCTTCTTCTACACCTCCGGCACCGTCGGACCCTACTACATCAACACGCATTTTCTCTACGGTGGCCCAGAGCCCGCCGGCGACCTGCTCGATTTCATTGATGCAGAGAGCGATCGCGCCGATTTTCCGCAGAACCTGCAGGAACGTGTGAGCGTACAGTTGGACGAGGATGCTCGCTATCGAGATGTCATCGACGAATTAACCGAAGCCATTCTAGCCGCCGAGTCAGATGCACCCAGCACGTGGGTCTCCGGTGGCGCCCGACGAGACTGGTTCTTCTCCCTCGCCGTCGCTGATCGTCTTGAGCGACCCCATCTATTTCTGTTCAAGGATGGTCGAGCAGCCGATGTCGACGATGACGGACAGTTGCGTTTCGTGGACGATCTGACAGATGAGACGACAGTACATGTCGCCGACCTTGTCACAGAAGCTTCGAGCTATGAGCGCGCCTGGATTCCTGCGATCCGTGACCGGGGGGGCGAGATGACGTTTTCCGCCAATGTCGTCGATCGTGCCCAAGGGGGCATGAAGGTGCTGGACAAGGCCGGGGTACCAGCGACGGCCTTGTTGCGCGTCGATGAGGACCTATTCGACGCACTGCGTCAGAAAAATCTCGTTGAAGAACAACAACACGAGACGCTGACTGCCTATTTCCGCGATCCACAGAAGTCGATGGCGGCCTTCCTCAAACAGAATCCCGATTTTCTACAGGCAGCGCTCAGCTGTGAAGATGAGCGCACGAAATCGCGAGCCCGGCAACTTGTCAAGCAAGACCCCTACACCCTCGGACTCAGCCTCTAAGTCTGTGATGGTTCAGGTGGCTGCACCTGGAAGGTTTCGTGGCGCGCCGAGGTATCGTTCTCGAACTAACCGGCTGCCTCACTATCGATCGCTTGCTCCGCGACCTGCACCGACACCAACTGTGAGACGCCCTCCTCGGCCATGGTCACACCGTGCAGTGTGTCAGCAGAGGACATGGACAGCTTGTTGTGCGTGATCATGATGAACTGCGTATGTTGCGCGAATTCACGCAGCACGCGCAGGAAGCGCTCCACATTCGCATCGTCCAGGGGCGCATCTACCTCGTCGAGAATACACCAGGGACTGGGCTTTACCTGATAGATGGCAAAGAGCAGGGCGATAGCTGTCAGCGCCTTCTCACCGCCTGACAACAGTCCAATGCTCTGCAAGCGCTTACCCCGAGGCCGGGCGGTGATCTCGATGGATGATTCGAGGGGATCCACATCCGCCTCGAGCGTCAGATCTGCCTCGCCTCCTGGAAAGAAGCGAGCATAGGTCACCTGAAACTTCTCGCGTATCTCCTCAAAGGTCTCGCGGAAGAGCCGGCGAGCGACGCGGTCGATGTGCTGCAGTGTCTTGCGTAGATCCTCCGAGGCGGCGATCAAGTCATCACGATGCTGGACGAGGAAGTCGTAACGTTCCTTCTGCTCTTCAAATTCCTCAAGAACACCCACGTGGACATTGCCGAGACGGGCAAGACCTCGTCGAATCTCTTCCAGTCGTGTCTTGGCTTTCTCCGCGTCGAAGTCGTCCTCTTCGAGTGGTCCGAGACTTGGAAGATCTACCTCATATTCGTCCGTGACACGGGAAAGCAGTTGCTTGAGTTCCGTGCGCAGCTCCGTCACACGAAGTTCCAACTGGTGGCGGCGTTCACGCTGGACAGACAATTCACGCTGTAGGCGCCCGATCTCTTCTTCTAGTTCTCGTGAGCGGACCATCACTTCCTGCCACTGATTGTGTTGCTCATCTCGGGCTGTGGCCAGGCTTTCGCGATTCTCGTGCTTCTGCGTCAATTGGTCCGTCGCGGCAGCTTCTCGCTCTTGCAGACCTGCACGGTCCTGTGTCGCCTGTGAGATCTCCTTCTCAAGGCGGTCGATATTTGTCCGCTGCGTAGCCTCGAGGCTGGTGAGACGCTGTACATCACGTCCAAGGTTATCACCCTTCTCGACGATTCGGGCACGCTCGACACGCAGGCTCTGCAGCATCTCCTGTCGTTCACGACGATTCCGCTCCGCTTCCTGCAGGCGCTCTTCTCGCTCACGTAGTGACTGCTCCAACCCGGCGGCTTCAGCGTCAATCTGCTGCAAGCGCTCCTCTTCGCCCTGCGATCCTTCAAGCAAACCAGCAAGGCGCTGTTCGTTGGACTGTACGCGCGTCTGCAGTGTCTGCAATTGCTTGTCGAGTCGTTCGCCCTCGTCGCGTGCGGCACGTTCGCGCAGATGTGCCTCACGCTCTTCGTCTCGTACCTGCTCGACGAGTGCCTGCAGGTCGCGAGTGTATCCGTCCAGGACGGCGACCCTGCGTGATTCCGCATCGACTCCAAGCTGCGCCGTGATCTGCACGGAACGTTGCGTGGCCATCTCAGCGCGTAGCTGGCGAATTTCTTGTCCGCGGCCGAGAACCGAATCGTCCTCTCCAGCTTCGCCTCCGGCAACACGGCCGTCGATATCGACGCCCTGGCCTTCCGCGGTGACCAGGCGCACGGCGAGGTCTGCATGGTCACGAGCCAGTCGCAGAGCCGTCTCCAGGTCCTTCACAAGGAATGTGTTCGCCAATAGATGATCGACGAGCGGGGTCACTGTGTCGTCGGCACGCACGTAGTTCCGCAGGGGGGCAATGACGCCGTCGACACCTTGTAAATCAATTGTCGTCGGTGTCCGTCGCTGCCAGTTCATGGGGAACACACCGGCACGGGCGGAGTGGTCGCGCACGTAGATCAGCGCCTCAAGGATACTCTCGTCATCTTGGGCGACCAGGGCTTCCACCGCATCGCCCAGTGCGCTTTCGACGGCGCGATCCAAGCCGTCAGTTACTTCGACCAGGTCACCGAGCACGCCGCTGAAGGTGGCCGTATACGGGGAATCGACGAGCAACTGTCTGACGCCACTTGAGTATCCCTCATAGCCGGATCGGACGCGCTCGAGAATCTGAATTCTTGCCTGCCCAGCCTCGATACCGCGCTCGGCATCCGTCGTGCGTTTGCGCCCACGCTCCAATGACGATTGTGCGTCCTGGCGCCGCTGGTGTGCTGCCTGCAGATCCGCCTGCAGGGCGGCTAGACGCTCCTGTGTCGATTGAAACAACTGCTGTGTCTCAGAAACACGGGTGCCCGTTGCAATTTTCTCGGACTCGAGTCGTGCACGTTCGCTTTCCACCTCTTCGCGAGCGCGGTCCAACCCTTCACGCTCCGTTCGCAGGCGAACCAGCGCACCACTGCGCTCACCTTTCTCACGCAACAGGTCACGGAGTTTATGGTTCTCGGCGTCGAGGCTGCGACGACTCTCGGTATAGGCGGCTTCGGCCTCTTGAGCCGCCGATTCAACCGTCTGCAGTTGTTCCGCGCTGTGTGTGATTTCCGCGCGTGACTCGACAAGCGTCGCCTCGGCCTGCGTCCGCTGGTTGTTCGCTTCGTTGAGTTGCTGGCGAGATTCCTCCAACTGTGCCGTGGCGCGTTCAATAAAGTGTTCGCGCGCCTCGCGACGTTCTCGAGTCGAGATCAGCTGGTTGTCCAATTCATGGATCTCTTCGACACAACGAGACAGGGCGACACCGGCTTCCTGCAGAGTGCGCTCTGCCTCTGTTACGGCCAGTCGTCGCTTCTCCAACTCGGCCTCACGGGCCGTAAATTCTGTCAGACCGGATTCAGAGTCACGAGACAGTCCCTGGAATTCCTCATCCAGTGGTTTCAGCTCGTCCCGCAAGGCAAAGTAGCGGTGTCGACTGAAGCGAAGCTCCACGTCCTTCATCTCTGTTGTCAGCGACTGAAAGCGTCGAGCGCGCCCAACCTGGCGCCCCAGATAGTCAACTTGGCGCTTGACCTCCGTGATGATGTCTTCGAGCCGAGTCAGATCTGCCTCGGTTGACTCAAGTTTGTTCCACGTCGATCTGCGTCGTGCTTTGTATTTGGTGATTCCCGCCGCTTCTTCCAGAATACGGCGCCGATTCTCGGTTTTTTCGCTGACGATCTCATCGACCATGCCTTGTTCCATGACCGAATACGCACCGGGTCCCAAACCCGTATCCATCAACAGATTCTGGATATCGAGAAGGCGACAGGGAACCTTGTTCAGCAGGTAATCTGATTCACCCGATCGAAAGAGTCGGCGGGTAATCGTGACCTCTGAATAATCGATCGGGAGTACACCCTCCGTATTGTCGACGGTGAGTGATACTTCAGACATACCCA
>Ga0233434_1001605_pt1 | contig 21679 bp, 18 predicted proteins | sample SI_122_August201_4_FD_182738 | JGI IMG/M metagenome (GOLD analysis project Ga0233434, IMG submission 182738) | Seawater microbial communities from Saanich Inlet, British Columbia, Canada - SI_122_August2016_120_MG | ecosystem: Environmental > Aquatic > Marine > Inlet | place: Canada: British... | reverse complement strand
TTCACTATCACCTTCCTCGGGACAACGTATTATTTTTTTTAATCTAAAATCACCACTGTTATCAGATTGAATATGGTCATCTAAAAATTCAAGAAATTGCAATTTCTTCTTTGTTTTAATACCAGTTGTATATACCGTAGCTTTAAAATTATTTTTTGATATTTTAGAAGGGGATGATGACCGACGGGTTCTTGTTTGTGGCGAAGATGATGTGCGTGATCGCGATGACCGACGGGTTCTTGTTTGTGGCGAAGATGATGTGCGTGATCGCGATGACCGACGGGTTCCACCCAGCATTTGTTCTGTAAGACTATATTTGGACAAAATCATACGTGTGATTTGTTTAACAGATTCAATAATATCATCATCGTCACCGGTTTCATACTTAATATAAATATCCCGTATATCATTAACGATTTTTTTATGACTACTATTTAGAAAAACGGTTAATATATCGTTCTTAAACTCGTCTACAAGGTCATCCTGTTCAGTCAAATAGATTAACTCTTTATCATAAAATTCATTTATTAAACTTTCAACCATAATATGCGCGTCTGGACTGGTATTCGAACATAACGTATACAATAATTCTAATATATCATCGCGTTTCAATTTATTTTTAGCATTCATTTCAGCGATGCGGTTATCTACTAATTTATCGAATTTATTAAAATTATTAAACTTTTTTAAATTGAGTTCTTTATAATTATCTTTAATATTTTGGAAATATACTATCGTATGATTATCCTTATGATTATCCATATTATACAATATACCACTATAAGAATTAAAACGCTACAGATAAATTCACACGCTCTACTAACAGAATATCGACAATATTACTAAAACTTATAATCATATCGTGTTTATTACTGGAGGTTATGTCATGACGACCCGATAATTAAATAAAACATTATGTAGTATAAAGTATAATGGACTATCATAACGCTTAAAAACCATGTTACCCATATTTAATGGGTAAAATCCACAGAAATAAAAATAATAATATATTATGACGACACAATGTTCAATATGCCTGGATACCATAGATGAGAATACAACCAATCGCGCATTAAACTGTGGACATATATATCATTTCCAATGTATTAATACATGGATTAAGCATAATAGTATATGCCCATTATGTAAATCATATATACCGGAAAATATCACCGTATTTACGCAAAAAGGCTGGCCGTTTCGTAAAAAAATTAATTTACATATAAGTAATACCTATTTGATTTTAAAAAATAGATTAATAATCAATAAAAATATTAAACAATTACGCTATAAACCCAGACGTATAGATATAATTATAAATTCTGATTTAAAAATTAGAATATATTCCAAAGACGCGTATACTATATTCAATAAAATAAAAATGGTACTTAATAATTTGAAACCGAATTAAGGTTTTGCCAGTTCACACTGACAGGACCTGTAGGAACCCCATCAACTGGTGCGATGGTAGTAACAATTGGTTTATCACATGGGGATGGTAAACTATCATTCATATCCACAATTTTTGGTAAACATGGACGATGATTATCTTTGGATAATTGTCGCGTGTCCGTTCCAAAATAAAAGGGGGTAATAATACCCTCTTGTGGGTCCTTACATAACCATTCCCACCGATTCCATCCTGTTCCTTTTAAATTACAAGCAGGATTCGATAATTTAGTATATTCCATTTTAGGCATTTTACAATCTTTTGGATGATTTTTTTCTTGTTCTGAACATAAATTACCATCTTTATCTTCTTTGGGTAAATATTGTTCTGCTGGATTATTACTTAGTTTACGGGTAATATTCATTAATTCCGAATCGATATCGATCATTGGAACTTTCGAATCAACACTTACGCCATTTCTCTGTAAAATATAACTGGGGTCTGTAACAAAACACTCGTTACATGATAATGGTGTTCCCAATTGATATTCTAATGGTGCTACCGATTCGGATAATACATGTTTATAAGAATTTGTATCATATTTTAAATTATTAAAACTCATTATATACAATATAATTATATATTATATTTTATTTTATTTTATTTTTATTATAGCCTATTATTCATGGTTTTCTTTTGACGACATGTTTTTGTTTTATTTTTATTTTTATTTTTAGATTTATTTTTATTTTTATTTTTATTTTTATTTTTAGATCGGGATTTAGAACAACCACCACCGGTTTGTGCGACATGTTTAGGATCTGTATCGGCCACCTTTGGAACAACTATATTTTTTATAGAATCTAAAAACTTTCTTGGCATACTGGTTAATCCAGATAATATACTAATTTTGCCAGATGGTTTTGTTAATTCTGGACACAATTCTAATAAATAAGCGTCACTTAATCGGGTATTATTATGTATTTCTTCTAAGTTACTATGAGAACATAGATTTTTAATACTGGTTTTGTTTTTATTATTGGAAAAAATAAATCCACCTTGTTGATTTATTTTTGGCATTTATATAAAATAAAATAATAAATAAAAAATGAGAATGACGCAAAAATAAACATTCTATTTATTTACGAGAGACATTATCGCATGAATGAACATCCAATGGTTCTGGTAAAGGAACTGGTTTATATCTAATCATTTGACAGTTTGGTAAATGTACCATATTTGTGTTTATATCTCTTTCATGTGTAGAAGGGTTGCCTTCAATATGGATATTACTTGGGTGACAATTATTTAAATCGTCTGAAACAGCACATTTATTTAAATATTTTTTGGCGGGACATAATGAAGCTTTACGCGTTATACCAAACAAATCGGTTTCTAAATCGACTAAATCTCCAACAATATGACTAACATTCGCTCCACCTACTAAACCCAATTGTGTTCTACACTTCGACTTGTTTTCATAACGGTCAAGACTAAGCATATATTCCAATGGTCCAGCACTTTCGTTTATTCTTTGTTGTGATTCACATGTATCATACATTAAATTATTTGAACTCATTATTATATTATATAATATATAAAAATATAATTATTTTTTATGCATGAATTGTTTTTTCTCTACCAATGCTTGTTTGATTGATTCATCATCATGACACCGTGAAAAATAGTCTATATCTTTAATAATATTGCGGGTTGACATCCCACCCCGAACCCAATCCTGTTTAGAATCTTCGGGAATGATATGTTTATTATTTTGAACTGTTGCCAAAATACTGGGAACTAATGGTGTGAAAAAGTTTTCAATTGATACTCCAGCCATCGACCCACATTGTTTTTTTTGTCGTGTAGTTTCACTCGATATAATACGACTTTCGTCATTAACTTTGTGTGTTCCCCGTCCAATATAAGGCATTGTTCTAAAAGGACGTTCGTGTAATTGTTTTTGGTGTTTGCGTTCATATTTAACTTTACTAAATGTTACTTTACTATCTAAATCAATATTGCGAGTGCTTTTTCCCAAACCATCCTTAAAATTAATTGTTGGCTCACATGTCGCACGTTCAATCAATGTATTACCATTATTTTGATTATGGTCGTTGGAGACATAATTGTAAGAACCTTTACTTTGTTCTATGTCATATTCAATATAATCACTATCATTTTTAACAGATGTTAAATCTGGTGCTGTGAAACAGCGGACATTATTTGTAGGAGGAACTACATTGACATCCTTTTTAAGTTGTAATTTGGATTTAATATATGCGTTACAATTACTCATTATAATATAGATATAATATTATTTATTATTAAAATCCTTAATTCGGGGGTTTATAACACCATTCCAAAAATTGTTTACGGGAATCGGAATCAAATTGATTCGGGACTTTATAGAATTGTCGCAAACTCATTTTATCTTCAAATAATTTTCCACTTTCTACAAATTGATCATTTGCTATATGTTCATTCATTTGTTTCTCTAACACATTAGGTTCGCATGAATTAATTTCCTTTTTATTTAATGAATTAATTGTATTATTGGCGAAAATATTATCGGCAGAGGGTTTTAAACATTGTGTATTTAATGGTTCTGCTTTTTTAATGTCTATATCTTCGTTTTTATCTAAATATTTTTTATATTTTCCATCAATTTCATTTAATAATTCCGCCTTTAAATTAGTATTCTGTTTTTTATGGATTGTATATATAGTATATGTGATAATCAGGGCCCCTATAGCTATAAACACATAATTGATATTGTTAGTAAATAATATCAATAATACGGATAAATAAAGACAAAATCTTACGACGGCATTTAATTTTTCTTCATCTGTCATTTCTACTAATGGAATAAATTCGGATAGATTATCTTTATATAATAATACGGTCATGTCCTCGAACCAAAAACTATCGTTTGTCATATAGTATAATCTTTTATTTTTTATTTATTTATTTTCTCTTTTTTCCAGTTTCTTCCTTAATCGATCTCTTGTAGGATTCGAACTTCCACCACCGGCTCCGCCACCACCCATTGCTGCCGTCATAGCAGATAACATATCCCCACCACCTGCTCCAGCTCCACCAGCTCCACCACCACCCATTGCGGCAGCCATAGCAGATAACATATCCCCACCACCTGCTCCAGCACCACCGGCTCCGCCACCACCCATTGCGGCTGCCATAGAGGCGAACATATCATTTCCTCCTCCACCGCCTCCCCCCTGTAATCCCGACATCATTTTTTTTGCCTCATCCATTAATTTTTCTTGATCGAAATCACCACTTTCAACTTTGGTCTGTATTTTCTGTCCAACCTTTTGGATTAGATTCATAAAATTAAGTGAATTATCACCCGACATTAAATTACTAAACATATCTGTCATATTACTATTTTCATCTATACCTAAATTTAGTTCATCGAGATTTATTTCAGATGTAAGTTCGGAAGCAAGTTTACCAAGTGAACATTCACTTAAAAAATTATCATCTACGGCACCATTTTTATTTTCAGATAAACTTTTAAACATATCCAATAATTCACCATCAACATTGGCATCTTTTTCATTAAATTCACCATCCTTAATTTTCTTGAAATTATTTACCAAATTTAACACTTTATCAGCATCGCCAATAATAGTCTCGCCAAGAATATATAGTGTTTGAATATATTCCCATATAGTGTCCTTATTATTAGCACTCAGTTCCTCCGATTCCCATAAATCCTTAAAATCGACATTTTTTAAAATAAAAATGCTGGTATTAAATAAGTCGTTATTTTTACTGGATATTAACGAACTATGTTCTTTCATTTTTTTCATATAGCGTTTAACATATTTATCTTCATTACATACTTCGACATCCAATAAAGATTTATAGTAATCCGCCAATACTACTTTTAATTCCGGAAAACTATCCATAATGTTCTCAACAAATAATTTCAAATAACTGTTAAAATGCTCTATATTAGTTTTTCCTTCCATTCTAATACAAAGTTATAATAAAAAATAATATAAAACTATCCGCAATATATCCATATCCCTATGAGATAATCGGTATAAGTAATGAAATATATATAACGATAACGATAATGGGTTGTTGTTGTAACTTTAGATTTTGTCGGACAATTTAACCAAAACTTCTATATACTTCCATATTTTATCTTTATTATCTTCGGTTAAATTCTTCCAGTATTTCTTTATTTTATCTATTAGACCAATTAATTCATTATCTTCTTGAATATCACTATATTCATTTTCCAAAAAGAATGTTTCGTCGCGTTTATCGATTTTTTCTCTATATAATTTAGCGTATTCCTTAAAAATAGTGGGAACTTTCTTTGGATTATATTCCTTTAATACTTCAGCCCCACGTTTATATTTTTTAAATTCCTTTTCTTCCGGAAAAACCATCATACAATCATCCATGAATTGGATCAAAACGTTATTAAATGCTTTTGCTACAGACATAATGTGTATAAAGAAAAATATAATTTGTTTTTAACTAATTATAATTATAATTATAATTATAATTATAAGTAAAATTATAAGTAGAATTATAAGTAGAATTATAATTATAATTATAATTATAAATCATTTCATATAAAGATACTGATTATATCTGTTTTGGCATATTATCTGTATTTATATTCATATCTATGGATCGCTCCTTTTCCAATTGTTCTATAGACCGTTTTTTAAGATTAGCTTCATTTGGTGTAGTGATTGTCATATCTTGGTCGATATATGTTAATGTTGTCGCATCAGGATTATCACTATCATCCAAAAACGCAAAATTATCACCCGCTCCACCATTCATATAGGAACCCAATTCATTAAACACCGTATTCTTTTTGGGAGACATACTAACAACCCATTCTATTATTTGTTCGTCTTTGACTATAGCTTTTTTATCCATAAGGTATATTGTTGGAACCGCTGTGATAAATTGTGGCAATTTTATATTGCGATCATCGACACATACCTGGACCATCGCTTCTAATAAATTAGCCTCTTGTAATTTTCCCAATATTTCTTTGCTATATTCGCAATAATTACTAAAAAATATTATATCTTTTCCCATAATAAAAAACAACAATATATTAATATTAAAAAATAGACACAAATAAAATTATATAATTAAAATTGATTATAAAATTTTGATATAAAAATATATAATATCCTATAATTATTATAGTAAGCAACGATGTCACTTAATATAGTAAACCACGATAATGAGACAATTAATTTTGATATGGAAGATGTTGACACCAGCTTTGTTAATGCGCTTCGCCGTTTAGTCTTATCAGACTATGAAACTATTGGTTTCAATACAGATGAATATTTAAATTCCGATCTAAAGATAATAGATAATACGTCCTCGTTACATAATGAATTTATTCTACATAGATTCGGCTTGGTTCCAATTAATATAGAAGATGTGAATACATTCTATAATTCCAAGTATACATTTAGTCTTCGAAAGGAAAATACCACAACCGAGATGATATCGGTAACTACAGAGGATTTTAAAGTAATTAATACCGAAACAAATGAAGAAGAACCATCTATTAACTTTTTCCCACCAAATAAAAACACGGGAGAATATATATTATTATTAAAACTGAAATCGAATCCCAATAATAAAGGTGAAAAAATAAATATTGAAGGTAAAGCCTCCAGATCATCCGGAAACAAAAATGCCCGTTATTCTCCAGTGTCTTGTATCTATTATCGCAATGTCCAAGACCCCGACAAAATAGAGAGTGGCTATAAGAATTATCTTTCATATAATAAAATAGAACCAAGTGATGAAATACGTAAACGGTTTTTATTGGAAGAAGGTGAACGGCATTTCTATACAGATGATAATGGCGAACCAAACCGATTCCATTTCTACATCGAATCAGTTGGAGTAATGAAACCACATCTTATATTAAAGGGAGTATTAACCATCTTAAAACAAAAACTACTTCGTTTTAAAAATAATGTCACCAAAATAATAACAGAAGGCATAACCATGGATGATGTGGAAATTTCGGAATCATTAGATACAATGAAAGCCTATTCAATTATTATAAATAATGAAACACATACATTAGGTAATCTATTACAATTCTATATTTCCAAACTACATGACGACAATATCAAATTCGTTGGTTACAAAAACCCACACCCATTGAAAAATCTAATTGAAATTAAATTAGCGCCCAATGAACATACGTTAACGGAATTAAATATAATTATTAGTGAAACCTGCGACCATCTCATTAATATTATTGATAATTTTAAGACTGATGTCGATACACAACTTAATATTAAAACAGATCTCGTAATAAAGAAAAAGAGATCTAAAAAGAAACCATTGGAATGAAATGAAATGAAATGACATATATTCTATTATGTAGATTCCGGAGATTCCGGCGATTGATGATTAAGAGCATATACAATTCTTGCTGGGGGTAGTTCATTCATAAAATTAGATACAAACTGACGTGTGATTTTAAAATAATTATTGCCACCTTTATTTTTTTTATATTCCCCATGTAATTCATAACAAAATGGACGTGTTACATAGTCCATATCTTTAATACTTTTTACCAATTTTTTAACATGGAAATTTTGGTAGTTATTAAATACCATATTGAGTAATTCAGTATATTCTTTATTATACTCTTCAAATGTCTCTGTATATTCTGGGAAAAATCGCAAATATTCCTGGACAAATTGGTTTTTTCGCAAATCAAAATATAGAAATTTCAGGTTTTGACTATTTCCTCTTAGATTTCGGGCATAATTATAATTTGGATTGCGAATTTTGGTTCTCAATAATCCATTTTTTAATACAATACCCTGAAATTGGAAATCCTGACGTTCCGTGAAACTAATAATTTCATCTATCGTAGTCATATCATAGCGTGTAGGAACATTTATTTTCAATGCTTCTCCAATTTCAAAAATATCATGGTCAATAACCTGACCATCTACTATTTTACGGGCCGCAACCAACGTAATAGACGGTTCAGTATAGGAAGTAACAATGCGGTTTTCTGGGTGGCGTAAGACAAATGTATAAGTCATTTGCTTTTCCAACATATCAAAATCGAGTGTATTCGATTCCTCAAATAACTCGGAAAAGTGTTTTTGACTATACCATCGACAATTAGCGCCAATATTACTCCGTGTTGAAATGTGCCATTCATTCCCAAAATAAAATAAATTAATCATGGTGCCATCAATAAATTCCTCTATACTAACATCATTCAATTCAGTTCCCACAATATCCATAAATTTATCACACTCTATAGATTTAATTGGTGGTAGACATACTAAGTTGCCTGTGGCAACCTCACCAACCAAACCACGACATTTTTGAACATCACTATTTTCCATATCGGAAGTATTTTTATTATATTTAACTAAAAATAAACCCAATTCATCATATTTACGAACATGTAGATGTAATTCTTTCAATTGGGTTTTAAGGTCATCGAAATTAGTATAGTTGGTAATAATATTAAGAACCTCCATACTTTTATATTGACTATAACTATTATTCAATATAATTGTTTAAATATATTTTTTTTATACTTATGTAATAAATATTTATATATTTTTATATATCCCTATTTTATAATGTCAAACTATAGAAATTTGTCGCCCAATACAATTGTGACATTACGAAATGATCCATGCGAATATAATATTATGGGGACATTACCCTCTAATGAATATGATGGTATGCAAGTAATACGGAATAAACAGAACCGGTATTTAAGTAACCATCCACGAACCATCCATCCCAACGAAATATTAGTTGTTGTGGATACGAATTCCAATCTCGGACCATATATTAATGGACAAGTGATGCCTCGCACCCAACCTACATTACCTTTCAAACCATATATAATGGATAGTGATGAAGATGAGGATGATACTGATATGTATAGTAACGGGCATGGATTGCCTGTAATGCTTATTGGTGGTGCAAGTGAGCAAAAAGCATCCGACGAAATTGAAATTGTAGACAAACCAGATTCTCCAAATGAAGAATCGGGCGATTCATCCAGTGGCGAAGAAATCGATTCATCCAGTGATGAAGATATAGATCCAGAATCATCCAGCGATGAAGATATAGATCCAGAAGCCGATGACAATGAAGATGCACCAGAACCAGAACCAGCATCAACAGCAGTAGCTTTAGATAATAAGGATTCGGTAGCCGAAGTCGAAGTCGAAGAAGATTTATATGAAGAAGAATATGTGTTGGAAGAGGATATTGAATATGCTCCAGATGAAGATATTGTCGTATACGAAGAAGAATTGATTCCCGAAGATAAAGTTGTAGCGAACGATAAGCAACAGGGTGATGATGTATTTAATGAATTAGTTAAAATGATGCCTGAAAAACACCGTCTAAATCATAAATTAATTGATTTACAGAAAAAAATTCTTCAAAACTATCTTTTACTAAAAAACGAGTTTTCAATTTTAGATGAAAATAATGATATTATTGATGTGAAAATAAAAGGAGACAACTATAAACCATTAGTTCAATCCTTAAACAACTTCGATAAGCATAATCTCTATAAACCCATAGTTAATGAACAAAAAGAATTATATCAATACGAACCTGAAAATGAAAATGAAGAAATTGAATTCGAAGATGAAGATGCCACCTCAAATACAACTAAAATCCTCGCACTTGTTGCCATCAAAAAAAAGTATAAATATGGAGCAAATCGTCTAAAATATTCTCTTTATGCGGAATTGAATGAATTATATAAAGCGATGGAATGTTATGAACCAACCAAACCAGGATATAATGCGATTCTTAATAATGATATAGAAGTATTTAGTAATACATACACAGCAATATTAAATACCGCTAATGGCAAAACATCTAATAAAAATAAACATATGGCACTCGGCCATTCCCGATTTATGCCAAATGACCCCGATGATATAATGGTAAAAGGACAAGAAATCAATAATATAGGATATGTAAAATATCCAGATAACTACAATTACACACCGAAACTATATGATGGCAATAAAAATCTTGCTGAAATTGTCGCAGCCGATCAAAGTAAGACGCTAATGAAAGAAGATATTGAAGACGACAATATATTCCATATATCGGCATCATTAAAAATTGGAGACAAAGTATCCGTATGTCTTGAAAAACAAGTTCATTTTATGGGTGAGATTGTAAATATCGAGGATAATAGTTATATTGTTCAACCAGATAATGATACATTGCCTGAATCTGATATTAAACTATTGAAATTAGAAAAAAAGGATACCGGTGTTTCCATTTCCAAATTAAATAGTGTATCAAAATCCAAATGTTATGGTGAATCGAAAGATGTATTTTCAGTCTATCTATATGAAAATATGGATAACAAGTTGATTGACAATTTAAATTTAATTGTTCCGAATTCCAGAGAAATTATCGAAAATAATGCGGTTGATGCTTTCCGCTCCGTTAATGAATTCTCTACAATTTTGAATAAATATGATTTATCTATTAATGATCTAACCCATAATAATTTCAAATATATAGAAACTGTGCTCAATACTAATAATAATTCCAAATCAAAATCCAAATCATTTAATTCAGTGGATTTAGAAAAATACAGGGCAGATACTAATATCATTCAAAAACGCCAGAACCATAAATTTATAAATAATAAAATGCTCGACACTCTTAAGGAATTCTATGGCCCATATCCCTATTTTAATACGAAACATGATAGTCAAGAACATCGCCTACGTTTTATCCACCACCAACCCGATAACGGTCTTTTATTCTATAAAATGTTAGTATATACAATTGAAACAAAATTATTGGATAGTAAGGACCGTCGTGTTGCGACTATAGAAAAATATCTGGATACGATACAAGCGCAAAAACTTCAGGTCGAAGAAGATGTAGCTTTATATAACACTGATATAGAGAATAAAGAATGCGGTACAATTCGATTAACAAACATATATTATAGTCTCGAAGAATTATTAGTTACAAATAACACTCAAGCGTATATTGACGAAGATAAAATCATACCAAATGAATCGGATAATTATGTAAAAAATGGTAATTATGCTATTTTAATGCTTGGGTCAAATAATAAGGTTCTCTATGTTCGTAATCGGGGTGTGTGGGAAAAAAAATCGGATGAAAATATCGAAGATATATTACAAGACCATAAAGCCTTTTGTGAACAAAATGGTATTGGCTTAAGAAATATGCCCGACGACTTATTAGAATTTAGTAACTGTAAATTTTCAGATAAATTAAATAAATGTGTGTCTATCGAATACCTAAAAATCAAGGATAAATTGGATAATTTAAATGAAATTATATATGAAAATCAAGCAAATCTGGAGTCATTGCGTAATAGTGGCGAATTAATGGCCAAACATGAAACTGAAATTAAAAGTATTCGTAATTATGTCGAATTAGAATATCGTAAAAAAATCAATATAGAAAAACATTTCTCTAAATTATATTCTGAAATCAAACAAGATGATGATGAAGAGTATCAAGAATTATATTATAAAATAGATAAATATCAAGAAAATATAGCATCATTAATACCGAAAGACTACTATGAAGGTTTGGAAATTTTAATAAAAAAATATGGTCGACCCAATTCTGAATTAGAGACCGATCATGAGAAACGGAATTTTATATATTGTCGGAAAGGTTCGAAAATTATATGCTGTAATCACCATAATTATTTCATTGAGTTCTATAATAATATAATAACTGCCGACCAATTACAAGATAAATTATTAACCGACTATGGAATTGAAAATGAAGGATATATATGGTGTAATAATTGTGGTCAAGAATTAAATTTATCAGAATATGAAACATTAGAAGGGTTCACCAACGCCGGATCACGCGCCGTCACCCATGAAGTGGTTCAGGATGAACAAGAATATGTATCGAAGGATGGTAGTGAATTGGTAGCATCACTCCAACATATGTTATTGGAGGGAGACAATAAATCCATTAAAGATGATAAATCTCTCAGTATTATTAAAATAATAGATGTTCTCATAAAATTCATGGGAATTAATTTAACCAAAGAAGATGAAATTGCGGTATTTAAATCATGCGAATTACTTAGTAATAATAATATAAAGGACCAGACTACATGGATAACCGCCGCAAAAAAAAGCAAAAAATCCATCTCACAAAAGGCATTGGAGGTAGCCTATGCGAATTACAAAACCAGGAATATCATTTTATATACTACCGCCAATCTATTTGTCTATATACAATCCGCCAATCCTCCATATATGATTACTAAATCACATTCCATTTGTAAGCCATCATTAAATGGATATCCACTCGATAAAACCTATAAATTTGAAGGTATTGATTATATATCCTGTATATTAAATGCCCTCAAAGATACCGGTAGTGATTGGATATCGCTGAAAAAAGTTAAAATTAAAGATAGTATTACTAAAATTATTGACCAACTTATAAAAGATGATATTATCGCGTATCGTTATGTCCAAAGACATAGATATCAAGATGACCAAAATGACATAATTGAAAACGCACCCATCGAATATAAATGGGACAATTTTAAACCACCATTAAACCCGTTTAAAAGTGAATTGGAAAGTTATGGAAAACCACGTTCGACTAAATCCATTGGTGAATTAACACAACGTGAAAAACTACTAACAATAGATTTAATGGCGAAAATTAATGCGTTTATCGATGATGCGGCCATTGAAAATATAAAATATGACCCAACACCATTAGATAATTCATGTTGTCTTGAAGATATTAATAATAATAAATATTTGAATTATTTTGCTGACAAGAATGAAGACATATATACGATTATTGAAACCTTGAAGTATATCTATAAACAAAAAAAAGAGGTCTTAAATAATAGCCGGTCACAACCAATTTATATTAAAACTCAACCACGACCATTATCGCAAACATTTAAAAAAGATATCGAAATAGTGGATGAAATAACGGAAGATGATATTCGCAGTTTGTTTGTCCATTTCATAAACAAGGGTCCCTATATGGGTAATAAATATATATTTGATAGTAACGGTATATGCCAATTAACTGGTGTTAATAAGTTATCATTATTTGAGTCACTTCCAACCTTAGCTGAATACTATGAATTAAAAACAGTTATCAAGCAGCAAAATTATTGGACAATAGATTCCCGTAAATATGGATTAAATTCCAATATACTAACACACATTATTGATAATAATGTTTCACTTCAAAATAATGCTTATTTAGTCGACATTAATAATCAAATTAGTAGTAATATGGATGACGATGACATAATTCTTGATATCATAGAACAAATTAACGTGGAAGTTGACACATTAACCAAAAATTTAGTGAAACACACTGGTGCCGATGAAAATAAATTAAATGCCATTTTACAATCTCTTGGCGAAACCCATAATATGTTTGAAGCAAACAAAAAACAATATGGACAACAAAAAGCATCTGATTTATTCTTTATTAAAAAGGAAGAACTCATCAAAACATATATAAAAAAAAATCTTAGTCGAACCATATATCGAATAAATAATGGTTATGTATATCCTTTTAACCAAATAGAATCGCGGGTGGAGAAACACTGGAAATTAGATGAATCGGTTTCTGAACATTTAGATAAATTACATCATAACGCCGAACGTATCATTACAAAATTCGATGATATAACGTCAGGCGAATTGGAAACACCCATATCCATTATCAAATCATCTACTAAATATATTGCCAAATTGAAAGGTTCACCAAAAACATTTATTAGTTATAAATTATCTGGATATATACATCATTATATATTCGTGTCTATACTCTCTGCTATTATCGAAAACGAGGTTGACAAAATAGACAAAGCCGAAATGGTATTGGTTATGGAGGAACCAGATGACATCGATGATATAGAGTCCGATAACGATTATGATATAGACCTAACAAAGAATATTGAATATAAAAAAAATGCGGTCTTAAATTTAATGAATTCTATCATTACCTCCATCGACACAGATACTAAATTTGTTGATAAACATAGTAATACCTATATTCAAAATATGATTGAACATAAATCGGAAAATGATAAGGAATCCAATTTGCGCTTTATTCGCGATCTGGACCGTGAAGCATGGAGTAGCTTAAAAAATATGATAGCATTGGGTATGGATACCTGGAAAAATCTGTCCAGTAAAGATAGTGAATTATATACGGGCGCGACGCTAAATGAAGAACCCGAAATTAATCTTCAACAACAAGCTATAGCATCCTTAGGAGCGGATTATACCGAAGCGCAATATAATGAATGGCAGGAAACGTATACTTCCAATCAAAGTGAAGACCAACTTGCTTATGAGGAACGTGATATTATGGAAGATGATGATGAATAATAAAAATATTAATACTATTTAAGATGTTAAATAGAATACTATTAGTAATTATAGTCTTTTATAGTTTATATAGTGCCTATGTGAATTGGACACGTGAAGCCTATGAAGAATATGACCGTTCTAATTATGAAAGTCAATGTGTTTATTTAAATTCTAAAAGTTTAGAACGTGAATTACGCGATATTTATGATATAGGACAGGCTGAATTGGACCGTAAAGCGGGTAAAAATTTCATTGAGCAACCCATAGGTAAAGATATAACTAAATTTAATAGTCTAAAATACAACTATGATGAGGATTATGGTTTTATTAAACCCTATGTTCGCAATTATAAATATTATGGCATTAAGGCCGAAATACACCCGACACAGATGCGTGGTATATTTTATGTATTGAAGAAAAAATTCCCAAAATCTGACAATAAATTAATTAAAATGGATTTAACGAAAGCCGACCAGAGTCTTTATTCTCTAATTAAAAACTGGATCACGACTAACATTTCTAAAATAGCATGTTCCATGAGTGAACAAAATATACAAGAAATAACAAATGTTGATGATTTAATTAAATATGAAAATCTAACAAAATTCCATAAAATACAATCCAATAAAGAATTTACCATTATTTTTGAAAAACTATATTACTATGGAATGACCGAAAAAGTTGATAACGAAAATCAACAATATAATTATAAATTTGTCACGAAAATATATAGAGAAAATGCTGAAATATATTATAACCTCTATAATGATATATCATTTGAACCAGCATCACAAACCGTCTTTGTAAATAGGCTAAATATTATCGGGATTTCGATGGAGGAAGATATTCATTTTGGTAAATTTAAGAAAAACGCTATTAATATGAAAGATAGTAATGGTGTCGATTGCTCTATGGTAGAAAGTGCCGAATGTAATACTTTGTTTTCTACAGATCCGGATTATTTAAAAAACCGTAATGTATTTCTAAATAAACGTAGAATGGAACAACAGACGAATAAAGAAGAGGACCTTTATAAATGTTTCTATAAAAATGCGTTAACCAAAGATGAATGTGAATCGTATGAATTAGTCAAAAAGGAAAATAGTGACGATTTAACAAAACATAAACCGGGTATATGGGCTAAATCTCAATGTACTTTTAATGAAGAATGTCCATATTATAATGCCAATCAAAATTATAAGAATAATAGAGGTGGATGTGTAAATGGTGTCTGTGAACTACCACTTAATATGAAATTGATTACACCGACACAAGCTGATACTACATCGAAACCACTTTGCCATAATTGTAAAAATGACCAAAACCATATTGGTATTAAATGTTTACAATGTTGTGATGAACAATATAATGATATTATAAAGGAACATAATGGAGAAACAGCCATAAACTATACAAATATGACATCACCAGATTACGCTTTTGAGAATGATTATAATGACCGCTCGGAACCAGAGGCGGCTAAAAAATTTGAAGAAAATGGGTTAGCCATTAAGGATCTCAGTTGCTAATATACTTTTATATTTCCAATATACATTTTTCTTATCCAGTCCAGGAACTAAATTACATGTCGATTTATCAATATCGTATTTACAATCTTTATTACCATCTATATTTATATAACCTATTTCATTATAAAATTTATAGGATCCTGGATGAATTTTGATATGTTTATTAATATAAAACATCTCTAATGGTATAAGAGCATTATAATACGAATTATCGGTCCCATCCTTATATTGCCTTCCCATATAATTTTTTAGATAATCTATATTTTTATAAATCGATTTAACAAAATCATAGACAACCTCGTCTGGTAGTTTATTATTACAAATCAATATGGACCGTATCGCCTGTGTTCCGATATCCTTTTTATCCACATTATCAGCACTATTTTCATCCATTTTAATATAGCGTTCTTTAGTATTATTGCCTGTAATTTGATTAAATAAATTGAAAGCATCTCCATCCAAAGGCACGAATTTAATAGCCACTAATTGAGACATATTATAGATATATGTCATTTTTGGACCATTTACATAAAACAATGCATCGATTTCACCCTTGATAAATAAATTGAAATTGACATTAATATCTTCGTCTATGTAATATAAATTACCATTCTTATTTTCATCATTTATACCAGTTTTATTATATCTCAATAAATTTATAGTAAATGTTTCGCATAATAATTTTAGATTGGCTAAAGAACCACTACCAGAATTTCCCGTTCCAATTATATAGTTCCGCCCAATACCAGAGAAGCCATTTTTTAATCCCTGAAATGAAGAAATACCCTCATTTTGTTTAACAATTAAAAAATATAATTCGTCGTATAGGCCTGTGACAAAACGTATATTTTTTTTTTTTATTTTTTTTTTATTTAATCCCAAGACATTATCGTATAATAAATCTTCTTGACATATAGCGAAATCAAATTCTCCAGAGTCAACCTTATTAATATTTATAATACTGCCAGCGGTGACTTCTACACCAATATCATTATTACTGACACTACTTAATGCCCCTCCAATTATGTGATATGGTGTTTCACTCTCGCCAGTTCCAAGACTATATTTATTATATAATTTTTTCTCTATTACCAATCCCTTATCATTAATATAACTAAAGCTATTAAACGTTTCACTTACCCCTCCATAAGTAGTTATTATTTGTTTATATTTTGTATATAAAACCGATATTAGAATAATAATTAATAATATATAAAACATATACTATAATTTAATATACTAATTTAAGATAAATATACTAATTTAAGATAAATATACTAACTTAAGATAAATATACTAATTTAAGATAAATATACTAATTTAAGATAAATATACTAATTTAAGATAAATATACTAATTTAAGATAAATATACTAATTAAATATATCATTAAATTCTAATATGAACAATCATTTGAGACTAAAAATGTCAGTAGCACTATATTTACTATTTATATTTATAATATTATTCTATAAACCACAATTCATATTTACGAAGGAAGGCAACCTGAAAGAATTTGGAACTGGGGAAGATAAAACCATTATGCCATTATGGATTATGTTTGGACTAATAAGTATTATTTCATATTATTTGACATTGGTGTTAATTATTTGACATTGGTGTTAATTATTTGACATTGGTGTTAATTATTTGATCTTTATATTCTAATAATTTATAAGTGTCACAATCCAATAACCGTCCCAATAAATTAACATAATGCGTAAAATTTATATTATCACTATCCATAAAAATAATCTCATTTATTTTTTTATTACTATATAACTTATTAAAAGCTGGTGTTTCTATAGCGTTAATACGACTACATATAACATATTCACTTTTTATAATATTATTAATAGTGGCAACCGTCATAGCATATTCGGAAAGAACCACAATTGTCTTTTTTTGTTTTATTTTTTCCAGAATGTATAGTAATTTGCTATTTTTATGTTCGTGCTTACCGATGAGATAAACCGAACTTTGTTTAATCTTTTTTCTACAGTTCGGACAGGAATTCGATAATTTTAAATTAAAATGAATACATTTTTTACAGAAATAATGCTGACACTCGGTTATAGCCATGTTTGAGATGAGTATAGTATCGAGGCAAATACTACATATTTGCTCCACTGTATTCTTTTTTTTAAAATCAAGTGGTGTAATATACTTATTATGACTATAATTATTCGGAAAACTTAAATAGGACCGATAGGTATCGGTATCTAAATATTTACTATATCTTTTTTCATTATAGGATAATTTCATGCTTTTTTTATTAATATTTTTATTTACTTTCGGTTTTAATTTAAATATAATATTTTTTAGGGTTTCGATATTATGACTATTATTAAAATTAAAATTAATATTCATCTTGGTAGTTCCAAGCGCGATATATATTATTTTATGAAGCGTGGTTTCAGTCATTAATGTCGGATGAATAAATAGTATTTTGGGGGTTTTAAATTGGCATGTATAGGGAATAAATACTGGATCGGTTATTCTATCCAATATAACCTTATCCCATTTGGATTCCAATAATACTTCCGGATTTTTTAGGAAAGTCATTTTATCGACCACCGTATATTTACGTATATTACCATGGGATTTATTACTATAATGATGTATAGCGTTTTTATTATCATGGATGATTAAGATACGTTTACCATAACATTTCGTATAATCATACGAGCCAATAATGATTAATCCATTTACATTAAATGTATGTTGTTTCGGTTGTGATAAATAGAACTGTTTGGTATCTAAATTTACGTAAATGTTATTTATAACCACAATATTATGTTCATATAATGCGAGGGAATGTGGTTGGGAATGTGGGTGAGAATACAGATTGTCCGTTTCGGGGATATCTAATAATCCCAATTTATGACTATTACGTTGAATCAATGATATTAATTCGGTTTTATTCGGTATTGGCTTGTTATTTTTAATCATTCCATATAATTTTGAATAATCTAAATCTACCATAATTTTTATATTGTAATCAGTGGTTATGTCCTGTGTAACATGAACAGTATAATAGTTTTTATTACTTGGTATATTAGCCAACCCTATAACGACCGAACCCTTATTGTCTATTAATTGTTTTTGGTTTTTAGATATATATACATCTTTATTGGTGATGAATTGATATGAATGGAGTAAAAACATATATAGAATTTACACGATATTCTTTAAATTATTAATTTATACTATATTATTATGCGCACCCTTATATTATTATTGTTACTGACATATATTATATTATTAATTACCACCCGCTTATACAATCGTGAAAAATTTACTATAAAACCGAATTATATATGGCTTTATTGGGAAAATAAGTCCGGGTCGGTGGAACCACCAAAATATATACAATTATGTCACGATACGGTACGCAAACATTGCGGTTCCAATTTTGTAATTAATATTCTAAATGAAAAAACCATACATAATTATGTAGCAGATTTACGCACTGATGTCGAAACTTTAAATATCCCACAAAAAGCCGATTACTATAGACTCAAATTATTATATGAATATGGTGGTATATGGTTGGATTCAGATATTATTGTTATGAAAAACCTCACGCCCATCATCAATAAATTAAATAATAAACATGATTTTGTTGGTTTTGGGTGCCATTACCGTAAATGCGAACATTCCGGTCATCCTAAACCCGCTAATTGGGTAATGGCGTCAAAACCACATACCGAATTTATGCGTCGTTGTGTATCTGAATGCGATACATTATTAAATAATATGGGACCACAATCATTAAATAATAATAAAAATTATTTTGCTTTAGGCCGAACCTTATTATGGAAACAAATAAAATATTGTCGTGAAAATATAAAAAATTGGGACTATTATCATTATGATTCGAAATGTCTGGATCGCGATAGCCAGTATGTTAAAATACGCAATAAACGGCTTATGTCTACTGAAGACATTGATAGTGGATGCGCCGATAAATCGCTATTTATTCCAGTATATAATACGGCACCTGGTTTCCCAAAAGACTTCCTTAATTTATCCAAAGATGAAATATTAAAAGGTGACTTATTGATTTCCAAATTATTTAGAAAATCATTATGAAGACCAACCAATAAATATGGCTAATAGAATATAATAAAAAAAACTTAAAAATTGAATAATAACAATACATAATGTTAAATATATAAAGTTATAAAACCATAACCTAACCATGGATTACGTTATTTATCATCACACGAGTGAACTTGGACCAAAACAGTTTACTTTAGAAAAATTACCAACAGACCTTAAAAATATTAATATTAATATTAGATATAGTCCAGAGGTAGATAGTCTATTGGATGTATTATATAAAATAAAACATTCGGATACACAGGTATCTGATATGGCGATGGAAAAGGATTCTATTTTAGCAATTGAACAAACGCTGGAACATAACCCTAAATCCATTACAAATTTATATAATATTAAAGGAAACATTATTTATCATTCTAATAATGACGATTACTTTGGATGCCATAATGCGAAAGAAACTGAACAAAATAACATATATGGAAAATTGCTGATGAAAATACGCGATAAACATATATATTATAGTGCGAGAACACCAGAACAAATTATTTGTGAATTATTAGAAAAACTGAATAACGCTATTAATTGTTATTCATCAATGGCTATTATAGGAGGTTCGTGGGCCCTAAAACAAATGGAAATTAAATTAAAACGTGAAAAATCTTGGGTTCCCGATGATATTGATATATATATAACAAACCATATTTCATGGGCTAAGACTCAAAATATTATTCGTTTCGTCTTTAAAGATTATCATGTAATTTCAGGGAATTATAAATGTATTCAGCTACTCATGCCCGTATATAATATTAAAATTCAACTTGTTAGAATGACTAATCTATTTAATTGTGTATCTGATTATTCGATTGATCAACTTGATAGTGCTATTGATATTTCTATTACAAAATGTTTTATGGTATATGAATACGAAGAGTCGTCGTGTGTTGATCCAGTATACCATGATTCATATAAGATACAGAAATTCGAAGGAACCAAAATTACACTTATGGCGAAACATAGTGTAGTGGAAGATATTATCCATAATCGATGTAGTTTTTATGGTAATGAGAGCTATGATGAAGCATCTATGTATGCGTATCGACAAAAAAGACTCGAAAAATATTTTAATCGTGGATATATCAATGTTATTCACGAACCTCGCGAATTGACGCCAATTTTGAATAATTATATGGAATCTGTAATTCTATGGTAGTAATCTCTATATTATTAATACATATTATTTGTTAAAATTATATTTTTTTTTATTCA
>Ga0233434_1001604_pt1 | contig 21714 bp, 28 predicted proteins | sample SI_122_August201_4_FD_182738 | JGI IMG/M metagenome (GOLD analysis project Ga0233434, IMG submission 182738) | Seawater microbial communities from Saanich Inlet, British Columbia, Canada - SI_122_August2016_120_MG | ecosystem: Environmental > Aquatic > Marine > Inlet | place: Canada: British... | reverse complement strand
GATCGATTTTCTTGCAGAGCAGTTAAAATAATATCATAATTAATAAGGACCGTAAAATTCAAGATTTTTGTATGCAGCTTTTAGAGTTTCAAGCAAAGGAATTATTTCGAGAATATGGAATAAATCTACTTGATAGTATTTCATCTACAAATATTGAAGATGGAAGAAAACATGCAAAAGAATTAGGATATCCATTTGTAATTAAAATTCAGGTTCCTGTAGGAGGTAGAGGAAAGGCAGGAGGTATCCAAAAATGCCAAAATGATGATGAATTTGAGCTAAAATATCCACAAGTGATGGATTTGACAATAAAAGGTGAGAAAGCAAGAGCAATTTTACTTGAAAAAATGGCAGATATCAAAAAAGAGTTGTACTTGTCATTATTTTTGAACCGCTCAAAGAGATGCTATACAATTATTGCATCAGCTGAAGGTGGAGTTGAAATTGAATCAGTCAAGAGTCAAATTATCAAAGAAGTTGGACTAGGGGAAGTTTCAGATGAACTTGCAAAAGAAGTTGCAAAGGAAATGGAATTAGAAGGAATAACTGCAGACCAATTTGTAGATACTTTAAAAAAATTATCAAAACTCACCATAGAAAAAGAAGCAGAGTTAGTTGAAATTAATCCACTTGCAATCATGCAAGATGATTCAATCATGGCATTAGATGGAAAATTTGTTACAGATGATAATAGTAATTTTAGACATGATGAATTACAAAAATACCAAGAAAAAACAGAGATTGAAGAGAGAGCAGAAAAAAGTGGATTCTCTTTAGTAGAATTAGATGGAGATATAGCAGTAGTAGGGAATGGTGCAGGTCTTGTAATGTCAACACTTGACATGTTATCAGACAATGGAGGAAAGCCGGCATGTTTCTTAGATGTAGGTGGCGGTGCAACTACTGAATCAGTTTATGAAGCATTGACTTTGATTAGTAAGTTAGATAGAGTAAAAGGAATTTTAGTAAATCTTTACGGAGGAATTGTAAAGACCACAGTAGTAGCTGAAGCATTTCTTAAAGCATATGAAAATAATTTAATTGACTTACCAGTATTTTCAAGACTCAAAGGAACCGAATCAGAAAGGGCAACTGAGATGTTACAAGGTTCTAGAACTAAAATTTTCACTACAGTAGAAGAGGCAATCAATGCAGCAGTGATGGGAGTAAAAAATTGACAGGGATTTTTGAATTACTCAAAGGCAATCCAGGAGATTCTGATTATGAAAATAAAGGAGTTATCGTTCAAGGTATTACAGGCTCATATGGATCACTACATGCAAAACAAATGATCAAGTATGGTACCAATGTCGTAGCTGGAGTTACACCAGGCAAAGGAGGTCAAAAGTTTGAAGATAAAGTTCCAGTATACAATACAATGCAAGAAGCAGTTGATGCTACAAATGCAAAAATTTCAATTATCTTTGTTCCAGCAAAATTCTTTCTTAGTGCAGCAAAGGATGCACTCAATGCAGGAATTAAACTACTAGTTGCAATTCCAGAACATGTTCCAATTAGAGATACCATGGAAACAATAGATCTTGCCAATCAAAAAGGAGCAATAGTCATAGGACCAAATACTCCAGGAATTATGATTCCAGAATTAATTAAAATTGGAATCATGCCTCCAATGCCTTTCAAAGCAGGAAAAATTGCAGTATTATCAAAAAGTGGAACTTTACTTTATGAAATTTCTGATGCACTAACTAATTCAGGATTTGGTCAATCAATTACAATAGGAATTGGAGGAGATCCAGTTAATGGAACAAGAATGATCGATGCATTTGAAATGGTAAAAGACATTCCAGATTTAGAAGGATTAGTAGTTGTAGGAGAAATTGGTGGAGATTCAGAAGAAATTTTGGCTCAAAGAATTATCGACAGTAAATTTAACAAACCAACAGTAGCATACATTGCAGGAAGAGCAGCTCCAAAAGAAAAGAGAATGGGTCATGCAGGGGCAATAGTCATGGGAACTTATGGTTCTGCTGAATCTAAAATTTCAATGTTTAACAAAGCAAACATTCCAGTAGCAAAAAGACCAGCAGAAGTACCAGTTTTACTAGCAGGAAAGATGGAAAAATCCGATTAGAATAAAAGAGAGAAAAAAAGGAGAAAATTAAATGCCTATCACAGATCCAGAAAAGAAACGAATTGCACAACAAGCACGTCTTGTAATGAGAATTTGCTTCAAATGTGGATGTAGAAATGATATCGGGGCAACAAGATGTAGAAAATGCAGAAATCCATATCTGAGATTAAAGAACAGAAATCTCGGAGTTAAGAAATAGAACTAGTAATTCATCAATCTTTGTCTATACTCTACAATTACAGATTTTAATTCATTATTGTATTTTAGAATAAATGGTTTTGCAGCATCAGCATCATCTAATTCTTCAAGAGATAGTTGTAAATCATCAGGTAATTCTTCATTCATTTGAAATAATATTTTGGCAGCATCAGTATATTGACCTAAATTTTCAGCATACTCGTATGCTAACTTCATCCGATCAATTAATGCATCAAATTCCTGCAGAGACATACAGTTTATTTTGAAAATCAATACTAAAGGCGTTGGTAATTACAAAATATTTCACAACCTAAAGATAAAAAGTGCGTCTTTTAGAAGAGTCACTGGACCAGTCGTCTAGTTTGGTTTGGATGACGCACTCACACTGCGTAAGGAAGAAATTCCCGCAAAGGTCGTGGGTTCAAATCCCATCTGGTCCATTTTTTATATTATAATTTAGATTAATGTAGAATTTCAGACACATCTAATAGGCTTTAGATAATTATTGATTTTGGATAAAAATATGCAAAATAAAATTATTGTGATAATGATTTGTGCCATAATTATTAGTTCAAACATTCAACCAATATTTGCAGAGATTTTCTTTCCTAGTACAAATTTTAGATTATACAATGTTCCAACATATTGTGTTGTAATTCCAAATGACGCCATATCAGAGCAACAAAAAAATCAATGGACAAGTTTAGCAGAAAATGCAGTTTTAGCATGGGAAGAAAAATTAAAAAATGCAGAAGAAATCAACGATAATCTTTGGGATGTCAATGTAAAAATCGTTACAGAAGATGAATCAGAGAATTGTGGAATAAATATAATTTTTAAAGATAAGCCCAGTTTGACTGGAACAATTGCAGGATTTTTTACTTGGCCACCAGGTTCAGTAACGATATACTATTTGCAGTTAGAACTATGTGGTTTGTTTACATGTTATGATGATGAAACATTCGTTTCAGATGATGTCATTTATGCTGTAACATTACACGAAATTGGACATTCTTTTGGATTAGATCATTATGTTTCAGATGATATTGATACAAATTCAAAATGGCAATCAAGTTCTAGCACCCCACCATCAATTATGATTCCAACAATTCACAATAATCCATCTTTACAAGAAATAACAAATGCCGATACCAGTAAAGTTCGTGAAATTTATGGTAGTGAAGGATTTTATGCATTTTCATCTATCCCTATTCCTGAACCAACACCTGAACCAACACCTGAACCAACACCTGAACCAACACCTGAAATTATTGCACCAATAATCCCAGAAAAACCATTTAGTTCAATAAGAGTTTCAGAAAAAATTATTGCAGTACAAGATCATCAACAACAGCAAATCAAAATTTCAGGAAGTGTATCGGATGATAACTTGTTAAGAGGACATCCAGTAATCATTACAATCCATAAACCAGATCAATTAATTCAAGTCTTAAAAACAGGTACTGCAAGCAGCGGATATTTTGAAACATTATTGATTTTTGATAAAAATGCACTTCGTGGGAATTATCATGTTTCAGCAAGTTATATCGAACGTGTGGATAAAAGTATGGACGTATCATTTGAAATAGTAGATAAAATCACGACACCATCAATTCTCGCAGATGAACAAGATTCAGAATCACCAAGTACACTAAATCAAAATGAACCAAATCAAATTGAAACAGAGTCAGATGAAATTATTCCAAATTGGATAAAAAATAATGCAAGATGGTGGTCTGAGGGAAATATTGATGATGAGACATTTGTGGATGGAATTGAATTCTTAATTTCTAAAAATATTATCGATGTTCCAAAACACAATAGTGCTCAATCAATCATGGTTATTCCAGATTGGATAAAAAATAATGCAAGATGGTGGTCTGAGGGAAATATTGATGATGAGGCATTTGTGGATGGAATAGAATTCCTAGTGAAAATAGGAATTGTCAAAATGGGTTAATTGAGAATAGTGTTGAATATCTAATTAAATTAGTTAGGGGAATTTTTCATAGAATTCATATACAGATAAAATTGTGAAATCGATCAAATGAGTAAGAATTTTTGGCACGATATTGAATCAGGTTCAGATATTCCTGAAATTATCAATGTAATTGTAGAAATTCCAAAAGGTTCTATGAACAAATACGAATACGATAAAAAACACAATATGATAAAACTTGACAGAGTATTATTTTCCCCATTTCACTATCCAGGAGATTATGGATTAGTTCCTCAAACACTATCTGAAGATGGAGACCCACTAGATGCACTAGTTCTAGTAACAAATCCAACATATCCAGGAATTCTCATTGAAGCAAGACCAATCGGATTACTACAAATGAAAGATGATGGGGACCCTGATGACAAAATTATTTGTGTATCAACTAATGATCCAAGATATCTACATACAGCAGACATTTCAGATATAGAGGATCATTATCGTTCAGAGATTGCACATTTTTTTCAAGTATACAAAGAGTTGGAAGGAAAGAAAGTGGAAATTTTAGGATGGAAATCATCAAAAGAGGCAAAAACGGTAATTGTTGATTCAATTAAAAGATACAAAAATACTTTAAAAAAATATTAGAAATATGTCAAAAGAGTGTAACCATTTTTCCCAAGAAAAAAAAGGGATTTCACCAAATACAAAAAACTGTGAAGAATGTGAGAAAGAACATCTACCAGTAGTTGCAATTAGAATGTGTTTAACATGTGGGCATGTAGGTTGTTGTGATTCATCAATAGGAAAACATGCAACAAAACATTTTCAAGAGACAGGTCATCCAGTAATGAAATCAATTCAAGAGAGTTCTCAAAAGTGGTGTTATGTTCACGAAGAATATTATTAAAAATAAAAAATTAATTAAAATTATTTAATTCCAAAATTGAATTTACCAATCCATCACCCATTACATCAGGTTCAGTACTAACCATCAAAAATTTATTTTTCATTAAATTTATTGTATACAATCTGACTTTATCCTTAACAATGAGACTGTATTGATTTGAACCCAAGGAATCAGATCCATTATCATCAGACCATCTTTTGATTTGATAAATAATAGATGCTTTTTCATCCTCATCACTAAAATAAGATTCAATATTTTTACGCATGCCCCCATGTGTTTTTTCATTATTTTCCCAAATTGCAGCATATCTCACCATAGGGAATATAGAAAAAATATTACTTATCAGAGATTCGTCATCCATTTTTAATAATTAAGATTAAAGTGATCAGTTATTTTTAGTTTCCAATATTCTAGTGTGAATCATTTTTTAATAGTCAGAATTAGTTATCAATTGATGACAACATATCATCCAGGAATATGGGATCTGACAAAACTAGTAAAAAATCCAAAAAGCCCAGCATTTCAAAAACAGATTAAAGAATTAGAAAAGCAGGCAATAAAATTTGAGAAAATTAAATCAAAATTAAATCCCAAAATATCATCTGCCAATTTCAAAAATATTTTGCAACAAGTAGAAGAAATTTCTGAGAATATGAGTAGAATTGGAGGATATGCATCATTGTCTTATTCATCAAATACTCAATCAGATGAGGCAACATCTCTAATGAGTAGAATGTCAAAGTTGGGTTCTGAGATTTCAAATAAAATATTATTTTTTGATTTATGGTGGAAGACACAAGTAGATGAAAAAAATGCAAAAAGGCTCATGAAAGATGCAGGGGAGCTTAGAGAATATTTGTCACACAAAAGACTATTTGCAAAATATGCACTCAGTGAACCTGAAGAAAAAATTATCAACACTCTAGATGTAACAGGAATTTCTGCACTTGTAAAATTGTATGACAAGATCACAAATTCATATGAATACAAAATGAAAATTGGAAATAAAAATAAGGTTTTGACAAGAGAAGAACTTACAAATTATGTTCGAAGTACAAATCCAAAAATTCGAGAGACCGCATACAAAACAATTCTTGGCAAATATATTGAAAATAAAGGAGTAATTGGAGAAATTTATCAAAATATTGTTCGTAATTGGAAAGATGAGGGTATCGAAATTAGAGGCTACAAGAGTCCAATTTCAATGAGAAATATTGGAAATGATGTAGATGATAAAACAATAGAGTCATTGCTTGCAGTGTGTAGAAAAAATTCCCCAATTTTCCAAAAATTCTTTCAACAAAAAGCAAAAATGTTGAAATTAAAAAAATTGAGAAGATACGACGTATATGCACCTGCAACTTCAAACATTAAAGAAAAAAATTACACATATGATAAATCAGTTAAATTAGTTTTTGAATCACTTGGAAAGTTTAGCAGTACATTAGAAGATTATGCAAGAAAAGTTTTCAATGAAAATCATGTTGATTCAGAAATAAGACAAGGTAAAAGAGATGGAGCATTCTGCAGTACACTTTCTCCAAAAAGAACACCATTTGTACTAGTGAATTTTACAGGTAAATCAAGAGATGTGTTTACCTTAGCACACGAATTAGGTCATGCAGTTCACAGTCAAGCAGCACAAGACAGATCTATTCTTGTTCAAGATGCACCGTTACCATTGGCAGAAACAGCATCAACTTTTTCTGAATTGTTACTGTATGATAATTTATCAGATAAAATCTCAAACAATGAAAAGAAAATAATGCTTTCAGAAAAAATTGATGATTTGTATGCAACAATTCTCAGACAATCATTTTTTACAATTTTTGAAGTTGATGCACATAAACAAATTGGAAATGGAACTACAATTGATGAGATTTCAAAATTATATCTACAGAATCTAAAAGAACAATTTGGAAATTCAGTAACTCTTTCAGATGACTTTGCAATAGAATGGAGTTGTATTCCACATTTTTACCACACTCCATTTTACTGCTATGCGTATTCTTTTGGGAATTTACTTGCATTGTCATTATTTCAAAGATACAAAAAAGAAGGCAAAGATTTTGTTCCAGCATACATCAATATTCTTGCTGCAGGTGGTTCTAAAAAGCCAGAAAAATTACTTTCAGAGTATGGATTTGACATAAGATCTCCCAAATTTTGGCAAGAAGGATTTGACTATGTCAAAGAACAAGTTAAGGCACTTTCAGCACTAAACTAAATTTTATAATAAATGGGGCCGACAGTCCAACGCATGGACTGCCGGCTTGTTCCCCGAACGGTTTGAATTCGATGTCAAGTCAAAATCAAGGTCAATCTGATTTAAACGTTTGAAATTATGTCAAGTCCAATTTTTTAGGTTTAATCTTTCTAATTGTACCAAACAAAATTCCAATTGTGATTCCTAGCTGATAAAGAAAATACAACAATACCTCAAATGTACTAGGAGTAAGATCGGTGAATCGACTAATTCCAGTAAATACTAACAACAATACACTGAAAAATAAAACAAATAATTTTACAATTCCACGAATATTTGTGAATTTTAACAAAACAAAAGTCATCACAGTAACTGAAATGGCTAAAACGGTTAGAAATCCAGTATTCATTCCAAAAATCAAAAAGATTGAAGATGCAACTTCAGTAGGTCCATTTGCAGACAAATTTGTCAAATCAATTTTTTCAGGGGATGCAAAACGGGGAACACTCAAAATTGCATTTATCAAAAATAATACAAATAGAGAAATTGATACGGTCTTTAGATGATTTTGTAAACGTGGAAATCTAGTTAAAATAGCTCGTCCCAAAATTATCCCTTGTAATAATCCAATACCCAAAGCACCCAAAACTGCAATCATTGAAAAAATAGGATCTTGAAACACTTCAACAAAAAATGGAATTAATGCCATTAGATAATAATCACATTAATGAGAATATTAGCTAGTCGATAATCAATTTTTGAAAAAAATAAAAAATGTGAGGCGGTTTAATTTCAAAATAAGAATAAATTTAATTATTTCATGTTTTGAGTGCAAATTATGAAAAAGAGTTTATTGTTACTGGGATTAATTGCGCTAGTTAGTATTTCAACAAGTTATGCCTATTCACAAGAGATCGGTCTTGCAACATTTCAAGAAACTGCTCAAATAATTGTAGATAAGAGCATATCTCAAAATGTTACAACATCAATTTCATTACAAAGTACCAGTATTCAAGAAATCAAAATTCCAGCAGAGTTAGAACAAAAAATTAGAGACAGTGATAGAATAGAGGCAGTGATTGTGACTAATCAGGATCAATGTGTTCTAGGGGTAAGGGACCAATCATGTATCATGATTAATGTTGCAAGAAATCCAGAAATTAGAGGAATTTTTGCAATTCAAGATGAAACTAAAGAAGTTGCAGAACAATACATTGATGAAATTAATCAAGCATTTGATACTGAAGCCAAATTCCATTCAGTTTTTGTCCATACTAATGATGCATCAAATTTAGCGTTAGAAACATCAGGTAAAGTTTCAGGTAGCGGTGCAATTTCAGCAGTATACACAATGCCAATGGAGGATACAAATTCGATGTATGAAAAGATTTCAGCCATATTACTTCCAAAAATAATCAGAGATAGTGGTGGATTTTACAATATTGCAAAAAATTTGTCACATGAAGATAACTCAAAAATGACATTTTCACTAATTCCAATGGATACAAGTTCTCTTTTACAGTTAAAATTATCAGTAGATTTTCCAAACAAAGCATCAACAATTTTTGAAGTCAGTCCACTAGAATTTCTCAAAGTAGATAACATCAAAAGATCAGACTATTTTTCAACAGGATTTTATCCACTTAACTCCATAATACAAATAGTAATTTTATCTCCAGAGGATGAAACCATATCTAATATCAAAGGGAACATAGTTCCAACGCAGATTATAGATAATGAAAAAATTCCTACAGATATAACAAATGAAGGATGGGTCTTTGATCCTCAAGAAGGACAAATGATTCAAGGAAAATATATTTTTGGAGAAGAAACATCAGTAAACAAAGAAAAATTGAAATTCACATTAGGGGATCAAGTTATTCAACCAGAGAAAACAGAGTTTGATGAATCAATTGTTGTAGTTATAATAATTTCAATTGTTGCAATAGCTGCTGCGTTATTTTATCTTAAAGGGTATAAGAAATAATTACAACAAGAGAACAGCTGCTGCAAAAACGGTAGTCCATTTTCCATCCTTGTCACCTCTAGTTGATTGTGTCATGTTTTGAGTTTTGTAGATTTCACCTGAAATTGACCACTGTTGTCTTTTTTCATTCCAAGCTTTGTCAACATCAAATGGAATACCTAATGAAGATGCAAGCATTTGTGCTGCAATATCTTCAGCATAATCTCCAGCCTGAGTTTCATTCTGACCAAAAGATTCGTATTCAGAAAGATACCCATATCGGTTAGTATCTTTTGGTTGTGCAATACCCACAGATGCAGCACACATTCTATGAGGCTCATTAGTTTGGTTTTTGGAATAAATTGTAAATAGAATCTGTCCAGGAGAGATTTCCTTTAGTCCTTCTTTTCTAGAAATCAACTTTGCTTTTGGTGGAAATATACTTGAAATCAATACAAGATTTGTTCCTGCAATTCCAGCATCCCTTAGGGCATATTCAAAACTGGTCAACCTATCTTCGTGAATACCTTTACCTTTTGTAAGAAACAATTTCTTGGCAACTAAATCTAACATTTCTAAATTCTTGAAATAGAATTATTATTTATATTTTAATTGGAAGGGAGGCATTTGTATCAAAAGTGTTAGTTGTCTAGTTTGGTTATTTTTGAAGTATGATTTACAGTAAATTGATTAATCGTGTTTCTTTTTTTTCTTTCTTTTATCAGGGTCTTTTTTAATCTGAGTCAAAAAGAGAAATGCAAAAAATGCCCCCAATCCAATATTAACTACGCCCAAAAATGTGATCATTACGGTTACTGAAGCTGCAATTGGGGATAATCCAATAACTACTCCAAATGAACCAGTTGCAAAAAACATTATCATCAAAACCTTGACTCTAATTGGTTCGATGTATCTCATATCAGATATCAAAAAATGGCAATATTATAAACTGACGGTTAATTGGAATGTTTTTTGTCAGTGATCTTTCAGAACCATACCCAAGTAACATTTTAAACCTGAAAAATTTCATTTTATTTCGTGCCAATGTAGCTCAGCCTGGTTAGAGCAACTGATTTGTAATCAGTAGGTCGTGGGTTCGGATCCCGTCATTGGCTTTTTAATATTCTTAAAAATAATTTGAATCCATGATTTGGCAATACGATTAAGTATGCTGAATTTTGGAATAGGTTCAAATGAGTTCTGAAGATTTTGAATCAAATCAAACCAATAATGGAAATATTTCAGTTAAAAAATCAACATTTAATGGATTAATTATTGGAATAATTGCAATAACGGGGATTGCAATGTTTTTTGCAGGATCATATGTGTTAAACTCAGATTCAGACCAAGTGTCACAAGAAGAACTTCAAGATGCAATTTCAAAATTAGAACTTAAAATATTACAAAATCAATTACCCACCACACAACCAACAGTTCCAGTAAAAATTTCCGCAGATAATGATCCAATTATTGGAAATCCAGATGCTAAAATATCAATAATTGAATTTTCAGATTTTCAATGTCCATTTTGTGCCAGGTTCCACATCCAAACACTTCCTTTAATTCTTGAAGAGTATATTGATGAAGGAAAAGTCAAATTAATTTTTAGAGATTTCCCAATTCAGAACATTCATCCAAATGCATTACCGGCATCAGTTGCAGCAGAATGTGCAAATGAACAAGGTAAATTCAAAGAGATGCATGACAAATTATTTGAATATCAAAATCAATGGAATAGAGTTGAAACAGTAGATGCAGTATCTTTATTCAACGAATATGCTGTTGAAATGAATTTAGAGCAAGAAAGTTTTGAGTCATGTCTCAGTAATGGAAAATATATTAATGAAATTAAAAAAGATCTTGAAGATGGACGAGACTATGGAGTTTCAGGAACACCAGGATTCTTTATTGGAAATGACAAAATAGGATATGTTGAACTAAAAGGAGCTCAGCCATTTGATAGTTTCAAAAAAGTAATCGATGCGCAATTAGACGCATAATAACAAGCGTTTATTAGACGTTTTTAGGTATCCCGGATATCGGAATAATGATGATCAAGCAATGAAGCTTTTCGTCATTGCTAAAGAGAAGAAAACAAAATGACAAAATTTAAAGATTTAGGATTAAGCGACGACATACTAAAAGGAATTACAGATCAAGGATTTGAAGAAGCATTTCCAATCCAAGAAGCAGTAATCCCAGTTTTACTTACAGGTAGAGATGTTGTAGGACAAGCACATACAGGTTCTGGAAAAACTGCAGCATTTGCATTAGCAATGTTACAACAAATTCAACCAAGAAACGGAATTCAGGGATTAATCATGGCCCCAACAAGAGAACTTGCAATACAAATTACAGAAGAGATCAAAAAATTTGCAAAGCATACAAAAATCAAAGTAGCAACAGTTTATGGCGGTCAAGGAATGGGAATCCAACTAGATGCACTCCATAGAGGAGTTGAGATAGTAGTAGCTACACCAGGAAGACTAATTGACCATCTCAAAAGAGGCTCAATTGAATTACGAGATATTTCCCACATTGTTCTTGATGAGGCAGATACAATGTTAGATATGGGATTTGTAGATGATATTTCATTTATTTTAGATTTAGCACCAGAAGAAAGAGTAATGTCATTATATTCAGCAACAATGCCTACTGAAATCCTAAGACTATCTGAGGAATATCTAAACAATCCAAAACAGTTCCTACTAGATGCAGATGATCTAAGTGGTGAAGGAATAGACCAATCATTTTTAGTAATTAAAGACAGAGACAAATTCAAGTATCTAATTGATTTTATAAAACCAATCAAAGGTCAAGCAATTGTTTTTTGTTCGACAAAATATAGAACCAGAGATGTTGCAAAATTCCTACATCAAGAAAAATATAATGCAGTTGCAATTGAAGGCGACATGTCACAACATAGAAGAGAACAATCTATGGGCAAATTCCGTAGTGGAAAAGCAGACATCCTAGTTGCAACAGATGTAGCATCAAGAGGAATTGATGTTCCTAGAGTAGAATTAGTAATCAATTACGATGTACCAAATGTAGAAATGGCATATTTCCACAGAATCGGTAGAACAGCCAGAGCAGGGGCTGAAGGAAGGGCAATTACTTTTGTATCATATTCATCATTAGGCGATTGGAATTTAATCAAACGTCAAATCAAAGTTCCTCTCAAAGATTTGAATCAAGAAATGGGAATTCAAATTTCAATTCCTGATCCTCTTAAAAGACAAATGCCATCAAGAAGATATGGAGGACAATCAAGAGGTGGCGGTTATTCAAGAGGTGGTGGTCGCTCTGGAGGATACGGAAGATCTGGCGGTGGAGGATACGGAAGATCTGGCGGTAGAAATTCAAGAGACGATAGAGGCGGAGGTAAAAGAAGAAGTGATGATAAAGGAAAAAACAGCTACGGCGGACGTAGTAGATGGTAATTGATGTAAAACTTAAAGACAAGAACTACATTATAGAAATTAAGATAAAGTAATGCAAAAAGGATTCATTTTATTAAATTGTGATCTAGGGGCAGAAGAATACATTGTAGATGAATTAAAACAAATGCAAAAAGTAAGTAATGCATACCTAACTTTTGGCGCATATGATGTAATTGCAGAAATTGGAACAGATGATCAAGATGAGTTTGAAAAAGCAATTGCAACTATTAGAAAATTATCTAGAGTAGTCAGTACAATGACACTAAATGTGATTGCCCCCGAATAATTGTTATATGAGATAATTTAGAATTATTTCAAATTGCAAAAAATAGAGTATGAAGGAAAAGTTTGGGTCTTAAATTATAATAATCCACAACCACTATTAGATCACGCAATACACATGTTAGAAAAACATGGTGTAAAACGTGAAGATATGGAAATAACAGAAACACCAAATACCAAAGTAGGCGCAATTGTGGTCGAAATTTGGCCATATGAGCTAGTTATTGGAAGAGTAAGAACAATTCGAAATGACTCATTTATCAGTGGAACAGAATTTTCAATTGAATTAAAATTAGACGAGAACGGGAACTACATAGATTATCTTTGAAAAAAAAGAAAATTCAAAACATTGTCATTATTGCAGTAGTTATAATTTTGATTGGATCAATTATTGCATACAATTATTCATTTGATCAAGGAAAACAAAAAGGATTTCAATTTGGAAATGAATTAAATCAAATTGAAAAAGATGTGAGTGATTTACAAATAAAATTTTATTCTGAAAAAACTAGTTGGACTGAAGGAGATATTTCAAAAGAAGAATTATTGAGTTACTATGAGAAACATTTGATTGAATTCAAAGAGATAATTTCCAAATATGATGAATTAACACCTCCAGAAATATTTGAAAGCTCAGTTGCACTACTAAAATTATCAGCTGAAACACAATTAGAAAGTGATACACATTTCATTGAATGGATTAAAACAGATGATGAATCAGCAAAAATTAGATCAGATACACAAATTCAAGAAGCTTATGAATATCAAAATTTAGGACTAGCTGAATTTCAAGCAGCAAAAGCAGGTGTAAAATATTATGAAGGTGGTGAAAAGTTTGAAGCACCACAAGGAGTTTCATCTCAAAAAGTTATCCAAATATCAAATAATATGAAAAGCCAATGCGATAACGAATACAAAAATGAATTAGAAGAATTTGATTCAGATGAAATAGAAGTAAACTGGTTTAATTGTATTAATGATGCAGAAAATTGGAAAAAAGACCACTTACCTTAGTAAAAAAAAGAGATGAAAATAATTTAGATTGAATCTAAATTATCTGTGGGTGTGTTTATCACCTTGAAGATTTTGACATAATAGTCGCCTTCAAAAAAATGGGTGATGTTACCCTCATCTACTGATAGAACGCGGAACCGATACTCAAAGGAGTCATCTCCTTTCAAGTTTACCTGTGCAACATGAATAGGGACTTCTTCTAAGGACTTGAAGAATTGAATAATCACAGGATATCCTTGAGTAGGATCATGAACTTTACCTTTGACGGTACCCCAAGGCATGGCATTGTTTTCAGGAATGCTCATAACAGTAACTGTTTGTTGAAGACTTGTCTCATCATCCAGTTTTAGAACTGTAGTTTGAGAAGTCTCTGCAAATGCAGACATGTCTGTTAAAAAAATAGACATGCTCATGAGCATTCCAAAAAGACTCAAAGTCATCAGACTTTTTGCGCTTTTTGTTTTACCAATTTCTTGGATTGTTGATGCAGAAATCATACCGATACCCCACATCTTGATCTTTGATGAGATTTTTTTGATTTGTAATGACTTGTAACCAAATCAAATTCTTGAAGAATTGGTTCAAATTCATTAAAAGATTCTTCAATTTCTACATCATCGATTGTTTTTGTGCAGTTCCACTGTGAAGATGAAAATCCACCACTGAGAAAAAAATTGTCAGTTTTTGGCTTCATTTTTTTCATCCCCACAACATGATATTGGTGATACAATTGTCTAGGCATTCTTAATCACCCTCCTCAGACAACATCCAAGAAAGACCCATCAGGTCTTCATGAGTGAATGTCTGGGATTGTTGCAAGGATTTTGACACTGCTTTTACAGGAGTTCTTGCAACCTGAGTTTTAGAAGGCGAGTGTTGCCAATTGCGTATGATTTGCTGCTTCATGCAATAATTGAACCTGAGTTATATATAACAAGAGATACCGTATAACGGTATGCCTTTTGAAGATAATTCTGCATTTGGAAATTTACAAAATTACAAGTTGTATCTACGTCCAAAGTCACATAGTCATTACGGAGCAACATATGGAAAAAAATCTGGATTAAATAAACATCAACAAAATGTTCAAAATTTACTAAAAGTTATGAGCCGAAATGAGGCAATGACTACATGGGATTTTGCAAAAATCTCAATATCAAATGACATTTCAAAACTACGTGAACGAGAAAAAAATTACAGAAGATTACTTGTAGGAAGAAAAGACAAAGGAAAACATTCAGAGGGAATTGTAAATTTAGGACTAGTTGTAAAAGATGGGAAAAGTTTCAAGACAGGAATTTCTGACAAGTATAGATTATCATTGTATGGAGTGTTGTATTGTATTGATGTAATGAACCTTGATGATAAAGAGATAGATAAGATTGCAAAAAAATATGCCAAAGTATTACCAAAAGTTTTTGGGAATTGGGAGAATATAAAATCAAAAGTTGGAAATAAAGCATATGGAATTAAATTCTTGGCAAACGGTTTACTTGCAGATAATCCACAGATTCAAGTTTCACCTGGAATTCCATTTTATGAATTAATGTCATATGTACACATAAAATATCAGAGGAATTTTGAAAATATATCAGAAGAAAAATTAGCAGAACAAATATCATATTGGTTTTTTGTTAATTTATTATATCAACCAATTCAAAAAAACAATACAACAAACATTGGGATTAAAAGTTTAGAACCAATTTTTGAAACAGATATAGAATTAAAAAAATGGTTTCTAGTTTTTTTCAAAGAATCTACAAAATATTTTCATGCAAGATATAGTGTACTAAAAAATTCCAAAGTTAGTTAGTTTTTTGAAGTAATTATTTTATTTAATTCGATTAGATCAAAAGGTTTTGTCAATAACCCATATAATCCAGAAGTTTTTGCCTTTTCAAATTCTTTATTATTTATTGCATAAGCTGATGTAAAGACAATCTTTGCATCAGGATCATCTTTTTTTATTTTAAAAAATGCATCATATCCATTCATCACAGGCATCTTGAGATCCATTAAGACAATATCAGGCTCAGATTCCTTATATTTTATTACGGCATCCTCCCCATTTTTAGCCGTAATTACCGTATAATTTTCATATTTTAGCATGTATTCTGTGGCCTCCAAGAACTGGACATCATCATCAACTAAAAGAATTCGAGGATTAGACATTATTCTAATTTTACCCTCATTTGGCTAATCAGTTTTTCTTGAATCATGATTTTGGTAATTTGATTGAAAATATCACAGGGTTAGACTTTGCACTAATAGTTCCATTATGTTGTTCAATAATATTTTTACAACTTGAAAGTCCCAGACCAGTTCCCTCTAGTTTAGTTGTAAATAATGTGTCAAATAGATGCTTCAAATCTTTTGAGGATATGTTTGGTCCAGAATTTTCAAAGTCTAGTGTTACATCAGATCGGGTTTCATGTATTTCAATTGAGATATGACCATCATTTTTGTCAATAGATTGTATTGCATTTAAAATAATATTTACAAATACAATTAGTATTTTTTCGTGATCAAAATTAAGGGTGATGTCATTTTTTGGAATAATAATTTCTATGTTTGATGGAACATCCAATGTATCAATCGCTTCTTTGAGTGTTTGATTAATTGAATAAGGATTTAATATCATAGGTGTTGTTCTAACATAGTTTAACACTTCTTCTACCTGATGAGATATTCGTCTGACAGAAATATTGATACGATTTATTTCCCTAGAAATAATTTCATTGTTATTGTTATTTTCTTTATCAATTATTACTCCAGCATTTTTTATTGTACCCAAAGGATTTCGTATATCATGTGCAATGTTTGAAGAAAGTTGCCCAATTACTGAGAGTTTTTCTTTTTTGAAACTCTGTGAACGTTTTACCAGTAATACCAACAACACCACAATTGTAGATAATAATAAAAATACAGTTTGAATTTTTGAAAAAAAGATTGTTTCATCAATTGCCTTGTTTATTGATTGTGTAGGCGTAACTACTGCAAACATGAATTCATTTTTACCATTTATCATTACAGGGATTCCAGAATTTATTCTCTCACCAATATCATCATCCAAAGTAAAGAGTATAGTGGATAAATTTCCCTGAAGGACAGTTTGAATGTGATCATTTAGAATAGAATTATTATCAACAGTATTTTGAATTTCATCTCCAAAAAAATCTTTACCTACATTTTCCATATTAGGATGAATTAGTAAGATGTGGTTTTCATCCATGACCATCAAGAACTGAGATTCAACATCATAGATGTTCCCATGACGCTCAAAAAATTCACTTGAAGCAAATGTTATCAAAAGTAATCCCATCGGGAGGTTTGTTTCTTGATTGAGGATAGGAAATGTGATTGCAATTTCTGGTTCATCGTACAGAAGTGTGTTAATTGACAAAATTTTTGGTTCTAATTCTATAATTTGTTCTTCTGAATCAATTATCTCAGATAACCCCTTCACTGTAGCTCCAACAAAGGAATTATGACTTTGACTAACTTGCGATAAGACTTTGAAATTTTCATCAAGGGCCAAAATTTGGGCAGTTGGGGAGATAGAATTTAGACGTTCAAAAGTTTGAAGCATTAATTGATTTGATTCTATAGTCCCAATATCATTTTGAAGTTCATCTGATCTGGATAAAATATCAAGCTCAAATATTATCAATTCTAATTCAGAACTAATATTTTTAGAAATAGATTTTGTAATGACTTCTTGAATTCCAACTTGATTTTCGATAATGGATGTTTTGATATTTTCCTCCTCTATACTGTAAATTTTTATCGTTACTGCAATAATTAGAACAATTATAGTAAATGTAAGTAAATACCACATCCATTTCTTTTTATTCGAAGTTAAATCCAAATCAATCTCCTAATTAATCTCCAATATTCCCACCATATTTGGATTTATTATTAATTCCATAATTTTATGCGTATAATCAATTGAAGAATTTACAATAAATCAGATGTCTGTAACAAATCAAGCGTAGAAGAGATTTCTTGTAGTAATTGTTGTTTCTCAAGAGGAGTAGGTTTTGAAAATATTATTGGAAATGTTATTGTTAACATGTCTTGATCAGTATGAGAAATTCTTATTGAATGCATTTTTGAATTTATTTTAGATAAGAACGCTTTCCATTTTATTAGATGTCCAGAGACTCTAGAAACATTTTGTTCAACGTTTGTGATGTCAGTATCCAAATCAGTGTCAAATAAACGAAATTTTACCATGGGAATCATCAACATTCCACCCAAAATTGGATCATGATTTTTTTGCATCGATAAAATTATTTCAGATGCATTGTCTTTTGGGAAAATATCACCATAATCTGGATCAAAATATCCTGCAATCAATTTTTTAGAATCAAATATTCGATAATATTCTTCATCTGATTCTATTTTCCACAATAATTAGAAAATTATTGATGAATAAATAAACGATTAATCAAAGACAATTAAATAAACAAAGGTGTAATAAAAAAAGAATGGCGATTTCTAAAGAAAATAAAGATTTCATTGATAGTTTAATTGATTATTACATTAGTGAATCAGAATCATACAAGCAAATTGCAGAAAACTTTGTGCCAGAAGTAGAATCAGTGCCAGACACAGCATTTGGAATAATTACAGGATGTGTATATTCAGGATTTTTACAAGCACTTCAAAATCAACAACAAACACCAGGGTTAGACGATATGCGAGAATTTAATCAAATGATAAAAGAGCGCGCCCCATTGATTAAAAAATCAATTTTAGAGGCCAAAGGCCTAGAAAAAAAGCCAAAGGATGAGTCAAAAAATGACAAAGAAAATGATTCTAATTTAGAATGAACAATTTTAAAAAAACAATACAGTTTAATTTCAATCAAAAATGACCTCAATTATGAAAGTTGATGGTAGTAAAATTATTTTCTTTTTAGGAGTAATATCATCAGTGGTATTAGCAGTAGTAGTCTTGTATTTTTCAATTCGTTAAAGATAAATCATCTAAAAAATTTACTAAAACATTGTCAGCTACAAATGAATTCAAAGTTACGCAAATAGTAGATAACGGTCAAATGATTCAATTAACATTAATTGAAAATGTTTCAACTGAACCAATTTCACAAAAACAGATGATAATAGAAAATGTTTCAAAAAAACTAGATTCTGAAACCAAAGAACAAGTAATGCCATTACTAGAGGCAATACTTCAAGCACAACCCACTGTAAACATTAAGACATATCAGCAAACACAAATGACAATGGCAATGCCTAGATCAAGATATGAAAACATTGGAAGACCTCAAGTTGGAAATATTATTTCAATTGATTTGAAAAAAATCTAGAGACTAGAATCTATTTCTTCAAGTGAACGTAATGGTAATGAACATGAAAAATCCTTGCAAACAAAAACACTAGTTTTTGATTCAAATGTTTTACCAGCAAAGAAAGGATATTCAGATAACTTTTCTAATTGAGCAGAATCATTAATTGTAACTCTAAATGAATTTGGCAAATATTTTGAGATTAGAGATTGGCATATTTCAGAATTTTCTTGGTTAATTATTGTAATCTCCACAGGTTTTTCCAAATAGATGACAAGTGTATTGAGTAGATATCCAAATCCAAAAGGATTTTCTGCAGCCATTTGTGCCTGAGATTCTAATATTTTTGTAGTAATATCAAGGAATTTTTGCTCATGTAAAATATGATATAATCGAAGCATCACAAATGCAGAAACTGAATTTCCTGATGGCAGTGATAAATCATAATTACTTTTTGGTCTTATGATCAATTTTTCATGGTTATCTGAAGTCATAAAGAAATTGTTATTTTCAGAATCCCAAAAGTGATCAACTAAATGATGTCCTAGTTTTGATGCTAGTTTTAGATATTTTACATCAGGTTCAATTTCAAATACATCAAGTAATGCATTTACAAAATATGAATAATCTTCAAGATATCCATCAATTTTTGCAGTTCCATTTTTGTATGTACGCAATAGATTATCATCTGAAAAAAGATTTTTCTCAATAAATGAAATACAATTTTTTGCAGCATCAAGATATTTTACATCATTTGTGACTCGATATCCCTTTGCAAATGCTGTAATCATTAAAGAATTCCAGGAAACCAAAACCTTGTCATCTAATCCCGGAGAAATTCTATTTGAGCGAACTTTTAATAATTTTTCAGAAGATTTCTTTAGAATTTCTTGTACCTTTTCTTCTGTAGTTCCAAAATTAAAGGCAACATTTGAAAGACCTAGATTGTTGCACAAAATAGTATTTCCCTCCCAGTTACCACCATCAGTTACATCATAAAATAAACAAAAAATATCAGCATCATCTCCCAAAATTTCTTTGATTTCTTTTTTAGTCCAGACATAAAATTTACCTTCAACACCTTCTGAATCTGCATCATATGCAGAATAGAAGCCACCTTCAGGAGAAGTCATATCACGTAAAACAAAGTCAAGTGTTTTTTCTAAAACTTCAAGATAGAAAGGATCATTTGTAATTTGATATGCTTCAGCAAAATTAACTGGAATCAATGCATTGTCATATAGCATTTTTTCAAAATGAGGAACAAGCCATTTAGCATCAGTAGAATATCTGTGAAAGCCACCTCCAATTTGATCAAAAATTCCACCCTTTGCCATTTTTTTGAGGGTTTTGAGCCCAAATTCAGTGAATTTTGAGTGTCCTGAAAGTTTTGCATAATTAAACAAAAATGAAACATTTGCAGCGTTTGGGAATTTTGGTGCAGAGCCAAATCCACCATATGTGGAATCCCCTAATTGAAATAAATTCAATGCAGCCTCATCAAGCAGTACACGTTCTAATTTTGATGGAACAGTAATTGCTTCTGCTTTTTGTAAAGTTACAAGGAATTTTTCTGCTGATTTTTCAATATCTTTTGGTTTTTCAGTCCAAGCTTGTGATAGTTGTCTGCAAATACTGCCAAATCCTGAACGACCATAAGAATCCAATACAGGAAAGTATGTTCCAGCATAGAATGGTTTTTGATCAGGGGTAAGAAAAATACTCAAAGGCCAACCACCTTGACCTGTTGCTATCTGGCAAACTTTTTGATAGATATCATCAATGTCAGGTCTCTCTTCTCTATCAACTTTGATGTTTACAAAATTTTCATTCATGAATTCTGCAACATCATTATTTTCAAATGATTCATGTGCCATAACATGGCACCAATGACATGCACTATACCCAATACTTAGAAAAATTGGTTTGTTTTCATCTTTAGCTTTTTTTAATGCCTCATCATTCCAACCATACCAATCAACAGGATTGTTTTTGTGTTGAAGTAAGTATGGACTAGTTTCAGAAGATAGATGATTCTCAACCATGGTTATTCAAATTCACAAGATTATTTGTACTTAGAGTTAACCCCAGATTCCTCGGCCTTCAGTTAATTCATAAATTCTGACATTGATTTTTTTCATTAGTTTTTCTTTTGATTTGTGAGCTTTTTTATCATGAGAATAATCTTTTTTTTGTAGTAAGGTATCTAGCCGACTTAGTTGATCTAGTGTGAGTTGTTTGAATTCATTTTTAGATGATGTCACTAATCGTAATAGAGTTACTCTTTCTTTATCCTCATCAGTAATTTCAGTCAGGATATTATTCAGAATTAGTCCTTTATTTTTCTAATGAG
>Ga0233434_1001599_pt1 | contig 21779 bp, 25 predicted proteins | sample SI_122_August201_4_FD_182738 | JGI IMG/M metagenome (GOLD analysis project Ga0233434, IMG submission 182738) | Seawater microbial communities from Saanich Inlet, British Columbia, Canada - SI_122_August2016_120_MG | ecosystem: Environmental > Aquatic > Marine > Inlet | place: Canada: British... | reverse complement strand
AAGGTCGTCAATGGGCAAACATTCCATACAACATGGAAGTTCGTTTAGAAGTCGATGATAAAGCAAATTCTGCTGGTATTGTAATTGATGCAATTCGATTGGCAAGAATTGCACTTGACAGAGGTGTTGGTGGTCCAATAAAACCGGCTAGTGCTTATTTGATGAAACATCCTATAGAACAAACTTCTGATGTTAAAGCAAAAGCTGCTTGTGAATCTTTTGTTGCAGGCGACTAGTAATTGAAAATAATTAAAAAAATCCAGACCTAACAAAATATACTTAGATTTTGAAATATATGATATTTAATCACATTAGATCTACAGGTATGTGGATTATACCATCCACTATTGTTACTGGTTGTTCTTTTGCAGGAACCACATCTATGACATTACCTTCATCTACAGTAATTTTTAATCTTGCAGAAGTTCGTGGTTTGTACCGTGGTTGTCCTTGAGAACTCCAATCTAATTTCCATTCACCCATAAAATCGACTTGTTTGAACACAAAAGTTTTGAAAGAAAACATTTCCATAATATCATAAACAGAGGGTCTTTTATGAATTTTTTAGATATTGAAGGAGTTAAATAAAAATTATAGGTCTGAAAATTAATCATATGAATGAATTAGAAAATAGTCTTTTCCAAAATTTATCAGCTTCAAAAAAAATCATGTTTGTTTTAAAAAGTGATGAAGATTTTGGAGGACCTCAATCATCAGACAGACTGAGAAAAACACTTGGAATGAAAAGAAGGAATTTAGATTCATTATTGTCTAGAATGTCTCAAAAAGGACACATTGTTAGAATTCAAACAGGAGTATACAAGTATCCCGGAGATGAACGGGATCCAAAAAGATAATTTTGATTTTGACCCAAGGTTGGTATTTTAGAATATACAGAATAAAATAGAAGTTGTGAGAAAATTTTTTAAAAATGAATATTCAATGTATAAAAATGGAGTTAAATGTAATTTGATTTTAAATTTTGGGAATAGTTCAGGTTTTATTTAAATTGCTAAAGATTTTTTATAATGTCAGGTGAATGCATGTCTTTTACAGTAATCGATTTATTTTGTGGTGTTGGTGGATTCAGTAAAGGATTTGAAAAAGCTGGATTCAAAATAGAATTAGGTATTGATTTGTGGAGTGCAGCCCTAGAAACTTTCAAGCACGCTCACAAAAATGCCAAGGGCATATTATCAGATATTACAAAATTAGACGTATCTTTTTTTGAGAAATACAAAAATAAAATTGATGTCGTAATTGCAGGTCCACCATGTCAAGGATTTTCAATGTCTGGAAAAAGAGATTCAAGTGATGAAAGAAATACCATGTATGAATCAGTCGCAAAATCTGTTTCAATTATAAATCCAAAAATCGTGTTGTTAGAAAATGTTGTAGGCCTTTTATCTATGAAAAGTCAAAAAGGAAATTTCATCAAGGATCTCATCATCAAACGTTTTGAAAAACTAGGATATGATGTAGGATATCAAGTTCTTGATGCAAGTGAGTATGGTGTACCACAGTCTCGAAAAAGAGTTATTTTTATCTGCTCAAAAATTGGAAAAGTATCATTTCCAACTCCCACGCATAGTGATGAGATATCAGAGACCGTGGGAGGGATCCCAATAAAAAAGAAAGTCACAGTGGGAGATGCACTAGGAAACATTCCAGATGTAGGAGGGAAAACATATTTTCCTCCAAAAACAGAATATCAAAAATCAATGTCAAATGGAAAAGAAATTTTTAATCATAATAAAATGAATCATAATCTAGATGTGTTGAAAAGAATATCTCTTGTACCACCAGGAGGAAACTGGAAAAATATTCCAAAAAAATATTACAATGTAGGTGGTGAACATAGTAACAATTACAGAAGATTAGATCCAAAAAAACCATCAGTGACAATCAAACATGCTATAAAATCAATGATTATTCATCCAAAATATGATCGAGTTATTGGAGCAAGAGAAGTTGCACGTTTACAATCATTTGATGATTCTTTTGAAATATTTGGAACAAAATCTGATCAACATCAACAACTTGCAAATGCAGTTCCACCATTACTCGGATATGCGTTGGCAAATCATCTAAAACAATTTCTCAAGAGAAAGGTAATTGTATAAATTGAAAAAAAGAAATAAAAAAGCACTACGATTTATTGATCTCTTTGCAGGTATTGGGGGATTCCGTATTGCATTGGAAAGTACAGGTGCAAAATGTGTTTTTAGTTCGGAAATAGATATTTCGGCATCAAAAACATACACGGCAAATTTTCACGAACAACCAAATGGTGACATTACAAAAATAAATAGTGGAGAAATACCAGATCATGACATTCTTTGCGCAGGTTTTCCATGTCAACCTTTCAGTATGGGGGGGTACAGAAAAGGATTTGAAGATACACGAGGAACAATGTTTTTTGAGATAGAAAGAATACTTGATAGTAAAAAACCAAAAGCATTCATTTTAGAAAATGTCATGGGAATTCTTAGTCACAATAAAAAACATACAATTCAAACAATTAGAAAAAAATTAAAAAAGATCGGTTATGAAATATTTGAAGATATTCTAGATGCCAAGGATTTCGACATCCCACAGAACAGACGAAGATGGTTTTGTGTAGGTTTTAGAGAGGATCTAGGCATAACAACCTTTGATTTTCCTAGAGGTACAGGATTAACAAAAAGTGTTTATGATTTATTAGAAAAAAATGTCAACGGTCATGAAATTACTAAAATTGCTGCAAAACATATCAAATTCCACTATGGTAATTTCAAGAAATCTTCAGAGAGTATGACAATAGCAAATGAGGTAAGACCATCAAGATGTGGTATGAGAGATGATGGACTTGTACCATGCCTCACTGCAAAGATGGGAACTGGGGGCAATAATGTTCCCATAATAGTAGAAGAAGGAAGAAAACTCACAGTTAAAGAGTGTTTACGATTGATGGGGTTCAATCAAGATTTTCAGATGGTGGAAAATAATCATCAGAGTTACAAACAAATTGGAAACTCAGTGGTAGTACCCATTGTAGCATCTATTGCAAAAAAAATAATTAAAAAAATTACTTAGAGTCTTTAATTGCAATCGTAAATGTTTTTGTTCTACTGTTACCAGTTGTTATAGAATATTTTGGATAATAATTATCTGTTATTTTCAGATTACTATTTTCAAAAACCCATGAAGCACAGAATGGTTCTTCAAAAACTTCTTTTCCCCAAAAAATTTTTTTCTTCAACTCATCATCTTTGTTAATCATATCTTTCATTCGAGTGTCTGCATTAACTCCAACTTTTTTTGCTATTGCTTTTCTTCTTTCATCATCCACTTTGTTATCTAATAGATCAGTAATACCAGAAATATTCTCATAAAATTTCTCAAAGGATTTAACGGAGCCACACCATTTCTCAACGATTATTCGGTTTGCTTCTAGTGACTGATGTAAACTGTTATGATTCGCACCCTTTCTTTCATAAAGAGAAATTCCTGCACCAATTTCTGTATTACCAAAAACTTCTCTGACAGCATTTATTCCAAGTTTCTGCCATTGAATTTTCTTTGCATCTTCTTTCTTTATTGAGATTCCAGTCCCATCTACAGGCGTCAATTCATATTTTTCCAGATCATCCTCATTCAGATTAAATTTCTCAATTGTTTTTTCAGACTTGGCAACAAACACATCAGATTTACATGGAACTTTTTTGTTGTGAATCTTGGAATCTTTTTGTGTAGTAACCCTGACAACGTAATAGTTAGTCGCATCATCAAATCCAAGAATTTTCCATCTAAGATCATTCTTATTTCGATTCATTGCTTTAACAAAATTTTTTTCTGCATCAGCACCTTCTTTCACCTTTTGACTCATTTCAAAAAATCCTTAATAGTTCCACCCTTGAGTTGTATTGAATTTAATTTAGATTTGTCTTTTGGGCAAGTATTCCATCTCTGAAATGTAAGTTGTCCTAAATGTAAATCTGCATGGCTTTTTTTACTTGAAGTGAGTATATCATTAATTATTAAATCTATTTTACCAAATTTGAAATTGGATAGAATATTATTTTTTTCCCCATGAAAGATAAATTCTGCCCAACCTTCTTCAGAACAATATCCTTTTTTGATAATATGTTCCAACAGAGATTTTGCATTTTTATCAAGAAATCTTTGCATCAATTTTTTCTGTTTTGAATGATTGTCACAAAAATCAGGAGCTTTTATAGAAAAACCATGTTGTGGACACTCGATACCATGATCTGTAAAATATGATCTATCTCTTGAATGAATAAAATTATGAAATGCTTCTATTTCATCAGCACTTGCATGTAAAAATTTTAATCTTGTTTGAAATTTATGCCATATTTCTTGATGAAAGGAATTAGCTGTTCCACTTTTCAAACTTATTTTTTTTATCTTATTATCAATCTCTATCACTACATCTCTTTTTGGTTTTTGTAAATTTTTTTTCGTAAACATTTTTACATATTGTTGTGATGGTTGTACAGACTTTGTTTTGTCATAGGCTTTGATCATACAGTTATCTGGTAAAATTGTGTTATCATTTAGTAAAACAATGAACTCCTTTTCCCTATTTCCTAATTCACCAAATTTTTTCATGTTGAATCCATCAACAAACTGTTGTTCAGTTTTATGATCGGTCATTTTACCATTACATAAAACCACTAAATAATAAAGAATCAGCTATTTACAATGATTTGAAATTATAACTAACGAAGTTTGCCGCGTTTTCTTCTACTTGCTTCTGATCTAACTTTGATAATTTTGAAATGAACTGCACATGAAATACAATAGTGTTTTAGAACTGTTGGTGATGCAATGTATGCACCTTGTGCGCGAAGCTCTTTAGCCAATGTATGTTCAACTAGGTTTAGTCTAGATGTGACTTTTTTGGCTTTATCTTTAGGAACTGTTTGTCCACAATTTGTGCATTGTACTGTACCTGAGGATCCCTTTCCTCCTTTTGTACGACCTCTACTTGCACGTTTAAGTGGCATAATTTCAGTCACTTACACCTCTTTATATTCTTGTGTGCGATGATCATCAAGTAATTTTTGAGACTGGGCATTGTTTCATCAACAAATAACTCAAAGAATTGGTTGTTTTGTATAGAACGTATTTTCATTTGAAAATACCCATTTTTAATTCACTTATAAAAAATATGAATTTATTAAAAAAATTGATTAATTGAATTGGTTGTAGAGAAAAATTATTTACGTTATTATGGGTCTTGGAAAAAATATTGATGTGCCACCTGCTTGTAAAGGAATTTGTGCAAGATATAAAGCAAAAAAACCATTTGATGGTAAGAGATATGCGATAGGTCAAAAACGATGTAAGTCCTGTTCAATTTTTATCAATTGGGATGGCTTATGGTGTCCGTGTTGTGGATATAGATTAAGAATGATGCCTCAACATACAAAACATAGAGAAGAAGTACGTGCTTTAAAATTAATATTAAAGAATTGTTGAAAAAGCAACATCAAAAAAGGTCAAAATACAACAACAAAAATTAACATTTTGAATTCATAGAATAAAAGAACTATTGTCATTTTTGTATACCCCATGAAGGGCAATCAGATAATTTGAAGGTAAAAGAGGTAGAGAGTACTCTTTTATGCTCAAGATTAAAGTCAAGAATTACATGAAAGAAGAATCAGGATTTAAGCCACCAATTACAATTAAATCAGTCGTAGAGAGAATTCATAAAAATGAATACATGCTACCATCAATTCAAAGAGAATTTGTATGGAAGAAAGACCAAATAGTAAGATTGTTTGATTCAATAATGAGAGAATATCCAGCAGGAACATTCCTGTTTTGGAATGTTAATGAAAATAGTCAAAAGGAATTCCAGTTTTATGAATTCATTAGAAAATATAACAAAAATGAACATACACTTAATGAAAAGGCAAACATATCAGTAGAAGATGACATAGTAGCGATTTTAGATGGACAACAAAGGTTTACTTCGTTTTATTTGGGATTAATGGGAACTTATACAGAAAAAGTTCCAACAAAAAGATATGAGAATGGAGATAAGTTTCCTGAGCAAAGACTACATCTCAATCTACTAGCACAAACAGAAATAAAACAAGATGGAGTATCTAATGAATATGTGTTTGAATTTCTAACCAAACAAGAATCTACTGAAATAAATGAGAATACGTTTTGGTTTGAGATAGGTAAAATTCTAAATTTTTCAGAACAAGGAAAGATGTTTGATTTTTTGGATGATATGGAAATTGCTGAACGTTTTGGGAAAGAGAAATCAAAATTTGCACGAGCAATTCTAATCAAATTTTGGAAATGCATACATGAGGATAAAATCATCCATCATTATTTAGAAACATCACAAGATCTAGACAAAGTTTTACAAATTTTTATTAGAGTTAACAGTGGCGGAACACAATTAGGTCATTCAGCACTTTTACTTTCAATAGCATCTGCACAGTGGAAGAATAGAGATGCTAGGGATGAAATTAATGATTTGGTCAAGGAAATAAATACTGGAGGTAAAGAAACATTTGATTTTGACAAGGATTTTATATTAAAGTCAGCCCTAGTGTTAAGCGATATTTCAGAAATTGGTTTCAAAGTAGCTAACTTTAATGTAGAAAATATGACTAAAATTGAAAAGAACTGGGATGTGATGAAAGAATCCATTAGAATTGCAGTAAGTCTTGTCGAAAGTTTCGGTTATAATTCAAAGAGACTAACATCAAACAATACAATAATTCCTATTGCTTATTATTTAATGAAAAATAACAATCCTAGGAATTTTGTATATAATTCAAAATTTAAAGATGAAAGAAAGAAAATCAGAAGTTGGTTATCTGCTTCATTAATTAAAAAAGTTTTTGGTGGGACACCAGATGAAATATTAAAACCAATTAGAGATATACTGAAAAATAATTTTAAAGAATTTCCACATGAAGAAATTATTAATAAATTCAGAGGTAAATCAAAAACATTAATCTTTAGCGAAGATGATTTAGAAGAAATATTAGAAAATGAATATGGAACAAAATATACATTTTCAATTCTAGCTATGCTATACCCTACATTAGATTTTAAAAATAATTTCCATGAAGATCATATTTTTCCAAAAAGCAAAATGAGTCAAAGAGAATCCAAAAAGTACGGAATTAAGGATAAAGATGTGTTATTTTATTCTCAAAACAAAAATAAAATTTCTAATTTACAATTAATAGAGGGGCAGGAAAATGAAGAAAAATCATCCACTTTATTCAAAAAATGGTTGGATGAAAAACCAATAGATGAAAAAAAGGAATTCATGAAAAAGAACTACATTCCAGAAAATATTTCACTGGAACATGATAATTTCATTGAATTTTACAATCAACGTAAAGAATTGTTAAAAGAATATTTTCGTGAAATCTTAGAAATATCATAACAGTATTCAAAGTATGCATACTATTGCCATGTATCATAATAATACAAAATTCATACCTAATACATGCAAAAACAAACAATGTATCCACGAATCATTAGAGAATTCGAAGATGAAAGAGATGAAGAGCCACTCTTTTATGCCTGAAATAAAGTGATATTCACATTATAAGAGAAAATCATGGCACAAGAAATCAAACTATCTGCTGAACAACAAGAAATTGTTGACTCTAAAAAAGACACCATCGTGGTATCTAATCCAGGAACTGGAAAAACTACCACTCTATCATTTAAGGTAATCAAACTACTAGAAGATAAAGTAAAACCTGAAGACATTCTTTGTATCACATTTACTGAAAAAGCAAAAAAGGAAATGTTTGATGCAATTTACGATAGGGCAAAGGAGAATTTTTCAGATGCAGATATTATGAAGATTAACATCCATACATTTCACAGTTTTGCATACAACTATCTATTAGATGCAGGATTGATTTCAGGTGATATTGTAGGAAATAATTTAATGCGTTTTACAATTCTTAATAGTTTTGATACAAATCAAGCACTCAACTATGAGAAAGATTACATTATAAATTCCATAGTTCCAAAAACTGAAAACTCTATTCGTTACATCAAAAGTTTTGGAATAACTCCCGATAAAATTGATATCAAAAAAGCAACCAAAGTTCTAGAAGACATATTTGATGAAAAATCATCAAGATACACATTAGAGGAATTAAAAGCATTCTTGAAATATTTTATTGCAGCATATCAGACATATGAAGAATCAAAGAGTCAAGCAATAGATTATTCAGACATGTTACTAATGTTTAAAGAAAAATTCCAAGGTAACAAGTTCCAAAATGTCCTAGTTGATGAGATGCAAGACATGAATGAGATAGAGGCAGAAATTGCAACAATGGTGTCTGAAAATCTATTTCTAGTAGGTGATGCAAAACAAGCAATATTTGGATTCCAAGGTGGTTCAGTTAAAAATTTCCAGAAATTTATGAAGACATGTGATAAAAAGATGCTATCAACTAACAGACGTAGCTCGCAGCAAATTCTTGACTATTCAAAACAGCATTTTCTAAAGGGGACATCAAGTAGAGAAGATTATGAAAAAGAATTATCAATATTCAGAGGATTAGGAGATGGAGAAATTCCCAAAATATTCTCAACTAGTGCTCATTTATCAAAGATTTTAGAAGTAATTGAGCAAAATCCAGGCAAATCAATAGGGATTATCACTAGAACTAATGGCCAAATTATTAAAATCTCAAAATTTTTGGATTCAAACAGTATAGAATACACATCTACTGCATCTCAGGCATCAACTAAACAAGCTAAAATCGAGATTCAGAGTTTCATCAGAGGATTACTATCAGATAAAATCGAAGACAAGATTTCTGCAACATTTACAATTTTTGCACCATACACACTCAAAGAGGCATTTGAATTCTCAAAAGCATTCAAGAAAAAAGAGTTTGAGAAATTATCTGCCATAAAATCATGGGGATTCAAACTAGATAGAGTACAATTAGATCAAATGTTCAATGATTTGATACTGCCAATGTGTATCTCAAAGGGAGCTGAATGGTTTTCAGCAGCAATTACTGCAAAACAAGAAATTGATGAATATCTAACATTTGAAACTCCAACATTTGATGGACTCTTTGATTTTCTGGCAATTGGTGAGGAATCACACATGGTCCAGAAAAAAGAATCAAAAATTACACTAACTACAGTTCACAAAGCAAAGGGGTTAGGATTTGATGTAGTAGTGTACATTCCAAGTAATTCTAGAAAAACTAGTTTTATTGACAACATTACAAAATCAATTCTCTCATCAAGTAAAATTGAAGTAAAATCAGAACTAACTGAAGAATCTTTACGTGTTGATTTTGTTGCATTCACAAGAGCTAAAGAAAAACTAATAGTAATTGCAGATGATAAAGAATCAAAGAATTACCACATTGAGGATTTATCAGAACTTGAAGCCGATGATGTTAAAGATGAACTAGTTGTTGCAGAGCTAAACAACAGACTATCTGAAGCATATTCATTGTTTATTGCAGGAAGAGTAGATGATTCTCAAAAATTACTAAACAGTGAAGATGATTGGTTAGAAGAGTATATCAAAAATTATTTTGCCACAGTTGATCATTTCTCATATTCTAGTATCAAAACAAATCCATATGACTTTTTGAAAAGAAACATTATCAATATGCCATATTTTAGTGCAGCAGCAGATTTGGGGTCTGAAGTTCACAAGGCATTAGAAAATATTTTACGAGGTAAAACAAAGATTGATGATTATTCAGATGATGTTAAAAAAGCCACCAAAAATGGACTTGATGCAATAGAGCAACTCAAAGAACAGTATCCAGGATTAAAATTTGATTCAGCTGAGAAAAATCTAAAGATTCTGCTTAGTTCAATGACTGATTACAAAGGAAAGAACATGGAATTTTCAGGCAAAATCGATACTGTGTTTAAACACGATGCAGGATATCTGATTTTAGATTACAAAACAGACAAAAAATCAGACAAGTCATCTGAACACAAAAGACAACTAGCAGTTTACAAAAAGATGTTATCGATTTTAGAAAAAATACCTGAAGAAGAAATTACCACATGTGTTGTGTTTATTGCAATAAGAGGTGTGATTAATACGGGTAAATTTGATAAAGAAATCAGCATAGGGACCAGAAAAGTATTTCCAACATTTGAGAAACATTTGCAAAAGGTACTAGGATGGAAAAAAGATCCTCAATCATTTATTGATGCATTACTTGCAGAGAAAAATGAAGAAGAGTTGTATTTGGCAGTTAAAGAAAAGTTAACAAAATCAAATCTCAAAAAATAGATTTCAAATTAATGACTATGACAAAAATAGAGAAAAATCTGCAGAATACATTCAATAAATTTTCTTATCTGTTAAATGAAAGATTTGAAAAAAAGATTTTCACAAAGGAAGATCCAATAAGATACACATTTTTTTATGCAATTACAAAAGAATTTGGGATCTTACCACATGAGATTTTGTTAGAATCACCCCATCCCCAAATAGATCATGCAGAGATAGACATGCAAATTCCTGAAACAAATCAAACCCCAGAATCAATTTTTGAATTCAAATATGATGTAAAAAGACAAAGTACAATGCCACATCCGTTGAAGGCAGGCTCACTTTTTGCTGATATTTTTCGATTATGTTTATATAAAAAAGATAATCAAAATTCCAGATGTTTTTTGGTATATGTAACAGATTTTCAAATGGCTAGTTATTTGTCAAGAGATAGAAATCGTTTGGATGATTTTTTCAATTTACAACCCAATCAAGAATTAACGATTAAGGAAGAATATGTAAGAAATCACTCTGAAACATTTGTTAAGCAAGCAAGCAAATATGGGATTCATGATTGTATAATAAAATCCTGCTTGAATAATGATTTGGCAGAATCACATTTTGTAAGGATTTATGAAATATTTTGTTAAAAATAACTGGATAGTCACACTAAGTATTCACATTGTTTTGTTAAACATACTTAGGCATAAAATTAGTTTAGAAGATATTTTTCAATTATTCTCACTAGGACATTTGTTATTAATGGGATTTGCCTTCACGAGGACATTTGTTATCTTTAGAATGTCCTTTTGCATGGTTGCAATTATGACATAATATTTGAAAACCATCAGGAAAATCATTCCTCCTAAGCCATCTCAATAATTGATATGTATCCAAATCTGAAGAATATCCCTTTTCAGTTAATTTAAGATCATTGTCCATTTGTTTTTTTCCTCCAATATGATCAACAGATAAAAATGCTATATCACTATTCAAATGACAGCATTTACAGCAAGGAATTTCACTATTTGAAAGACGTTTTGAATATGTTTGTAAAACTAAGTATCTTAAAGCACGATCTAATTCTCTTTCTCTTTTTTTATTTTCAGGTTTTGATTTGTAGTCTTTTCTTTGTTTCTTCCGTTCAGGTCTAGCATCTAGTTCTTTTCGTCTTGGTTTGTAATTTTCAAGGTATTTTTTTCGTTGTTTTTTAACTTCAGGTTTTTCTCTATTTTTTTTAGCTTTGTCTTTGCTTTCTTGTTTTGACGCATATTCCTTTTTAGCTTCCTTAACATAAGATCTTGAATTATATTCTTTATCACGTATTTTTCGTTTTTCTTTATACTTAGTTGTGGATCTTTTTGCTTTTCGTCGTTCCTTGACATCTTCTCTTGCTTCATACTTTCTAAGATATTCTCTTCTTCTTTCCTTACGTTGTTCATCAGAAAGTACCATTAATTTTTCTAGAAAAACTATGAACATAAGCATATTGAAATTCTAAAAACTAACACAATGTCCTAACGGTGACCATACGTAGTATTATCTCACATCTATTAGAGAATCAATGTCTGATTTACCACCCATCTCAGAGTATTTTCTCAAAAATCCCCCTGCAAAGTCTTTCCACAACATACAATGTTTAGGCATATCATACGAATATTGCCCATTCATTCCTAATTGATATGAAATACACTCCCAATCATCAACTGATACGATTGGAATAATATCTCTAGTTCTTCCTCTCAATTCTCCTTCTAACACACCTAGAATCTTTGTAATTTTGAGTATTCCAAGCATATCAAAAACAATAGGTTGTTTATCTGCATAAAGTGAGATTTCAATTAATTTTGGAGTAATTCTTACAGATGTTATAATTTCTGAATCAAATTCCATATTTTCTAAAACAATTTCCTCTTTGAAATTAACATCATCAAGACCAAAATAAGATAATATGTTAAAGAATTTAGGATTAGTTTTCACATTAATTTTTAATTCATTTAAAATAATTTGATGTTCAGGTAACTTGTTTAGTTGTTGTAACATCTTTGTTCCAAGAACAGTTCCTGTTAATCTTTTATAATTATTGTAAATTCCTTTAACACCTTTAATTTTGTAAAACTTTGGATATGAATTCATTGTAATATCGATATAATTTTGATAAATATGATATGTTAATTTATACTCAATAATACAATATCAATAAAGTGACTCCTAAAGAATCAGCAATAGAAATTCTATCAGAACTTGAAAAAAATCCTTCAATGAAAGAGCAAAAACGTAGAGAGTTATTTTTAGTAAAACTTCATGATCTATATCCAAAATTTCAAGATCAATTAAGTCAATTTGCTCTTGGGGCTGAAGAATATGTCGAAATTAATGGTAAAAAAAGTAAAACTACAGGTAGAATTGACACTCTAAAAGGATCTCTGCTTATTGAATATAAAACAAGTTTAAAAAATGTTCAACAATTACAAACAGCTGAATCTGAATTACAAAAATATGTATCAGGATTAGTTAATAAAAAAAAATCTGTTTCAAAATGTCTTTCAACAGATATTCAAAAATGGAGAGAGTATGATGTTACAATTCCTCAACTTTCAAGAAAACTAATTCCTGAAGACATTATCCTCACATTAAAAGCAGAATATGATTTTGATAGTAGTGATCCTAAAAAATTTTTAGAAATCACGGAACGATTAATTTATCATGATGTGGCGATACTTGCATCTGCAGATTTACTGACAAAAAAATTTGGTTTAAAATCAAAAATATATACAAATTTTATTAAAATTCTTAAAAAATTATGGGAAAAAGAGAAATCAAAATCTGAAAATAAACTTTGTTTACGTCTTTGGTCTGAATATGTTGAAAATTGTTTTTCAAAATCAGCTAAAATCAATCACAAAAATTTTCTAGAACATACGTATTTAGTAATTCTTTCAAGAATGATTGCAGCAACAGCATTATCTACAACTCAAGAACAAACTAGACCTGAATTTGTTAAAGAAGTAATATCTGGAAAGTTTTTTTCAAATCATAGAGTAGAAAATTTTGTTACTGAAGATTTTTTTAAATGGATAATGAGTGAAGAGGTTCTCACATCTTTAAATCAAGAATTAGAATCAGTACATAACGAATTACAAAAAATAGATTTTCGATCTGCTTTAAAATTTGATTTATTATCTGAATTATATGAAGAAATAATTCCACATAACATTAAAGCTGAATATGGAGGAATTTTTACTCCAACCTGGTTAGCTGATAAAATTGTCCAAGAAATTCCTAATTGTAAAAAAATATCTAAAATCATATTAGATCCTGCATGTGGAACAGGGACATTTCTTCGTTCCATAATCAATGAAAAATTGAATCAAATCCCTAAAGCATGGGGATCACAACAAACTCTTGACAAGATTTTAAGCACAATTTGTGGACTTGACATCAATCCAGTTTCAGTAATCATTACAAAAACTACAATCATGTTAGCTTTAGCAAATCATCTAAAAAATTCAAACAATCCTGTTTCTATGCCTGTTCACTTATGTGATACATTATTTTTACCAAAAAATTTAGTTAACAATAAATCCAATATTACAGAAGTTAGTTTTGATAATACTACAATTTCTTTTCCAACTAAACTGTTTGAAAACAATGTAAGTGAATTTGATTCATTAGTACATGATTCAAATATTTTAGCCAAGTATATTCTAGATGACACATTAACTCTTAATCAATGTGAAGTGAATATTGCAACAAAAGTTTCAAAAATATCTACTGCAATTGAACTGTCTGATTCAGAATCAAAATTACTTAAAAAATCCATGATAAATCTTACCTCAGAAATTTACACTAGGATGAAAGCTAAAAGAGATGGAATTTGGGCTTTTGTTTTAAAAAATACTTACAGACCATCTTTACTTAAAGCTCAATTCGACATTATTCTATCAAATCCACCGTGGTTAGCAATTAGCTCATTTCCTCAAGCCAGATACAAACAACAATTAGAAAAATTAGCAGAATCATATCATCTGCTCCCTTCAGGATCATCTAGACATCATTTAGAAATTTCTACAATATTTGCAGTGCATTCAGTGAAACAATTTCTAAAAAAAGATGGTGATTTTGCCATAATTTTACCTAAAGTAATTTTTCAAGGTGATCATCATAATGATTTTAGGCTTTCAAAATTTTCTTCCACGTCTCCAATGAAAGTTTCAAATTCATGGAATCTTGAAAATGTCCAACCTCTATTTAGCAGACCTACATGTGTTATTTTTGGAACTCAAAATGAAAAATCTCCTGGAATTCCAAACACAATACAATGTAATGACTTCACTGGGAATCCTGAAGAAATTCTAACTAGTAAAATTTCATCATTAACATTATCTAAAATTGGAAACAAATCAGCATTTGTTTCAAATGTTACTTCTAGTAATGTGCAGTCATATTATTTACCTCTCTTTAAACAGGGGGCTGATCTTATGCCTAGAACAGCTGTAATGATAGATATTATTGGAAACAAATCAGCTAAAACTCCAAGTATTAAGACAGCAAATTTAGAAATAACCAATAATAAAAATAAAAAACCTTACAACAAATTTAATTTCAGTGGTACCATAGAATCAAAATATATTTTTTCAACATTGAAATCTGAATTACTAATTCCATTTGCAGTGGGAGATTTTATGTTAGCAGCTTTACCTGTAGAAATAAATAATAATAATTTTAAAATTCTAACAGAGTCAGAACTAGCTGTAAATGATAATCATAATGCAGTAAAATGGTTTAAAGAAATTGATAAAATATTAGCAAATAACAATAAAAAATTATCTGATTGGTTGACTAGAAGAAATAAATTAGTTGATCAAACTAACATTGGTTCAAAATACACGGTATTGTTTGGGGGGGGAGGGAAAAATGTTTGTGCAGCAGTTGTAAATACATCAGTCAAACCTCAATTCATAAATGATCAAACATTGTATCAGTTCAATTGTGATAATGAAAATGAAGCCATGTATGTTTGTGGAATGTTAAACAGTGATCCTATCAACAATGTAATAAAAGATCATCAGCCTAGTGGGGATTTTGGTGAACAACATGTTCATAAATTACCGTTGAATTTTATTCCAAAATTTAATCCAAATGATCAATATCATAACAAACTGGTAATTGAGGCAAAAAAACTCAGTAAAAAAATGATTGCTAAATGTAAATCTGATAGTTATTTTCTTGATACTAATACCCCATTACATATTAGAAGAAAAAAGGTTTTACAATTACTTGATGAAGATTCAAACACGCTTAATAAATTGGCAAAAAATATAATGACATAACAATGAGTAAAATAACTTCTAAAAAATTAGGTCTTTCATTTTCACCCTATGAAATTCCGATCAAATCTACTAGATCTGGAGCAATCTTTAGAATTCACCCTTATCCTACAAAAATCAATTTTCAAAGTATAATTCCATTCATTTTGGCACATACCAAGCCTAATGAGATAGTATATGATGGATTTGCAGGATCTTGTAGTACAGGATTTGCAGCCTCAGCATGTGAAATTCCCAACAAAAATTTGTTAGATGAGTTTGGAATTCACAACCAATCCCATATTGAATGGGGAATGCGAAAAGCAATTTGTTCAGATATTGGTCAATTACCTACTTTTATTGGAAAAACACTTTCTACAATAATTAATTTTGAAGAGTTTGAAAATATTTTCAATAAAGTACTTTCTGATATTGAACAAAATTGGAATTGGATGTATCAAACCAAAGATCCCAATTCAGACCATGGCACTATCAGATATGTTGTATACAGTGATGTTATACAATGTAAAAAATGTAATCAAAAATCTACCTATTATGGATTATTTGTAGATGAAAAACAAGGAAAATTTTTAGATACAACTAAATGTAAAAAATGTCAAAATACAATATCGTCTAATAATTTAAAAAAAGTTACAGAAAATGTTTATGATAATATTTTAGAGAAAAAGATTAAACGATTCAAAAGATTGCCTGTAAAAATTTATGGAGTTACACAGAAAACTAGATGGAAACGAACTCCTACAAACAGTGATTTAAAACAACTCAAAAAAATTCAAGAAACAAAAGTTCCAAAAAAACAAAAACCTGTGAAAATACTTTCAGGAAAAGAACGTTGGGGAGAATTACATAGATCTGGATATCATACAGGTATTACCCATTTACATCATTTTTACACAAAAAGAAATTTTCTAACATTAACCATGTTATATGAAGCTGTAAAATTTTTCCCAAAAAAATATCAAGATCATTATCTTTTATTATTATCTAGTTACAATGTAGCAAATTCATCAATAATGGCAAGATTTGTTTTCAAAGAAAAATCTATTGAGCCTGTAATTACAAGTAATCAACCCGGAACATTATACATCAGTAATTGTCCTGTAGAAAAAAATCCATTTATCGGAATAAAGAAAAAACTCAAAGATCTTAAACAAGCAAATAACGAAATTTCAAAATGGAATTCTGAAATTCATGTTAGTAATGCTTCAGCACAAAATTCTCATCTTAAAGATAATTCTGTAGACTATATCTTCACAGATCCTCCATTTGGTGAAAATATTCAATATTCTGAAGTTAATTTCTTATCTGAAGCTTGGTTGAACAAATTTACTAAAAATAAAGATGAGACAATAATTAGCAGGCATCAAAAAAAGGATCTTCAAAGATATGAACAGTTACTAAAATCAGCATTCCTTGAAAATTTTAGAATTCTGAAATCTGGAAAATTTATGACTGTCATATTTCATAATACCAAAAAAGATGTCTGGAATTCTCTCCAGAATGCAATCACATCATCAGGGTTTGAGATAATTACATCATCTATACTTGATAAACATCAATCCAGTTTTAAGCAGACAACTACTATGGGAGCAGTAAAAAAAGACATTGTTTTATTAGCTCAAAAACCTGAACGTATTCTCAATAAAATAGGCAAAAATGTGGATATTGAAAAATTCCTAATAACATCATTGTCAAAAAATTGTAATGACAAAGAAAGAACCTTTGATTATCTCTTTGCTCGTTATATCGGAAGATGTTTTGAATCAAATCAAGAAATAAAAAGTAATTCAAAAGATTTTAAGAAAATTTTATCTAAAATTGCAAATCTTGATAATAATTCATGGTTTTTAAAAAATGATTAAAGACTAACATGTTAAGTGGTTTATAGAAATATAATATGAAAATGGAAAATAATTCAAACACCATATCTAAAAAGAAACAGTTAGGACAATATTTTACACCAAAACATGTAGTTCAATTTCTTTTGTCAGGTTTGAAGAAAAAACCACAAACAATTTTAGATCCTAATGCTGGGAATGGATTATTTTTAGAAGAGTGTAATTCAAAATTTCATTCTGCTGAGATTTTTGGTGTTGAGTTAGATGAAAAACAAATTTGTAAAAATCCTTCAATAAAATTTGTTCATGGTGATATTTTCAATTGGACTAAAAATCAGATCAAAGAAAAAACATTTCAACAGTTTTCTGCAGTAGTTGGAAATCCTGCATATGTTAATTACCAAAACTTGAATAAATTAACGGTAAATTTAGACGATGAACCATCTAATGATTACAAATCTTATCTCTTAGATGCAATTAAAGAAATTGCTGAATTTACGGGAGAATTATCTAAATTAGAAGATGTTTTCAGATTATGGTCTAAATTAGGTGATTTTAATGCCTACATGCTTATTCTTTCTTGGTTACTTACCAAACAAAATGGAACAATTGCATTTGTGATGAGTAATCATTGGATGGAAAGAGATTATGGCAAAATTATCAAACATTTTCTATCATCACATGGTACAATTCGAGCTATAATTACACATAGAAAAGGTAATTGGTTTCCAGATGCACAAGTTCCAACTTCTATAATCATTTATGAAAAAGGAAAAATTACATCACGACAAAAATCATTAGGTATTCCATTTGTTGAAATCAATGCGCCACATACTGACAATTTAGAGAAATACATAAAATCAATTTCAAAAAATTTTTGGGAATGGATTGATATTCAAAAAAAACCTATCAAATTCAATTCTTTAGAATTATCCTTCAAAAAATGGAATTTAGGTTCATCTAAAATAAAAAATATTACACATTCTAAAAAAATTCCTTCACAATTAGAACTTCCATCATATGTTGATGTTAATAATTGGATTCTGTTAAATGAATTAGGTTGGAATGTTCATCAAGGATTACGAACAGGTTGTAATGAAATTTTTTATGTCAAAAAAGTTGGGGTGAAAAAATATAGTTCAATTATCACAACCAACAAACAAAAGATAGAAAGAATACTTACTATTCCAGATGCACTTTTAATTCCAACAATTAGAAAATTCTCAAAAAATAATCTTCTAAATCAAAATTCAAAAAATACAAAATTTTTTGTCCTTAATTTCAGCAATACAATTCGTTCCAATGATAAATTAACATTTGATGATTACCCTTCAGAATGGAAAAAAGTATGGAAATATGATAAAATTCCACTGATTCCAAAAAATCTTGCTGACTTTCTTTCACTTACTGAAATCATGCCATATGAAAGTGCAAAATCAGGTAAAATTGTAAAAGAACTTTCAGCTGTGAAATCTAACATATACATTCCTTCAAAAAATTCACAAGCAATACCAAATCCACCCAAATTTTGGTATCAAATTTCCTTTCAAAAACGACATTTTGGAGAGATAATTACTCCTAGAGTTTCTAGTGGAGTTGTACCTTCTGTCCGGATATCTCAAAAGGAAAAACTAGCCATAGATGCAAATTTTCTAACATATATCTCAGATAAACCAATTTTAGAAAAAGATAGACTATGGTTATGGCTAAACAGTAACACTTTCAGAATTATTTGTGAAATTAATGGTGTAAAACTTGGTGGTGGAGCATTAAAATTAGAAGCTTCACTATTATCACAAATTCCGATTCCTACAGATATACAAAAAATACCCAGTGTAAAATTCAAAGAGATAACAAAAATAATATCAAAAATACAGATGACAGAGGATTTACTATATGAAACAGGTATGAAAATCGATTCAATAATCTTTGATGAAGAAATCTCAAAAAATAATTTTGAGCATTTAAAATCATTAGTCAAAAAAAGAGAAAAATAATAAAATTAGTTTTCGATAAATTAGATTTATAATTAATGTTCTACAGAAATTTTCAAAATTTTATGTGTGTATCCGATTTAGATTATACAGTTTTGATTGCTCGTGGAAATTTGCCTAAGATTTAATTTTATTATATATCATCTAACCTTTTAGAAAGTAATTTTCTTAGTTGTTGATTTTCTTCTTCAAGTTTTTTATTTACAAATGATTTTGATTTGTTTGAACGTTCTTGACGTAATGTTTCCATTATCAATGCTTTAGTTCTTTCATCTTGTTCTTTTCCCATCTGCATTGCGTCAATAACATCCAATGGCCTTGAACAAGTATCACAAAATCTAAAAACATCCAAGAATAAATAATTTTCAATCTAACCCAAATTACATAGCGAATTCTTTAATTTTCTAATTCCTAGTACTCCCAATCTGATAAAATTATCATCGACGCCAAATCTCTCAAAAACTCTACGATAAAAATAACTTCTACCAAATGACACGGTAGCATAAACTGCAGTAATGACCACATTTGCAGTAAATGGATCTTCTTGAATCCATCCTACAGATAAAGGTAAAATCATTATTCCCAAACCATATCCTATAGGATAACTGCCAAATGAGTTGACAAATGCTTCTGACATACTTTTTGAATGAGTATCTTTGAGTTTAGATGTCAAAATCAAAACCTCCTTTCTTGTTTTTCAAATTATAATCGAGATTACCCATTGCAAAGTTGATTCGTTCATAACCACGAAGTAATGTGTTTAGAATCTGTTGTTTTTGAGTAATATCATCTGAAATACCATGATATCGCCACAGCAAATCAATTACTCTTTGAATTCCAATTATAGATTCCAAGTGGTGGTCCTCCATACTTTTTGAGATGAATCTATTTTTAGCATCCTTTGTAGATACAGATTGTTTTATTTTCTGAGACCATTCTATTTCTTTTATCAGATTTCCATCATCATCAAAAATTGATTGTAAAATGAATTTAGCATTTAATTCATCAACTGTGCGGTAATCTTCATCAAAATATGTTGTTTTTATCATCTCATCTTCTCCCGAATATCATCGGAGTACTCTTTCATTGATTCATTTGGTTCATCATACTCTACAGATTCATCATAGGTTGTTTTCTCACATGGTGTAACAGTTGATGAAATAATTCCAGGTAAATAATACAAAATAACTAGTGCCACACTAATCAGGGGATTCACAAATCCTAAAGCAATTGTAAATATCCAGAAGAAAACATTGGTAATAGTATTCATCAATCATACACCTCTTCAAGATTAAACCCTTGATCATAGTCAAATGACTCATCAGTATCTACAGCCTCTGATTTTTTCTTTTTCTTTGATTTATCCATGAGAAATACTCCTAGATTTTTTCAAATAATCATCCAATGCGTCTTTAAGATACCCATCAATCCCATGATTCTTCCAAGAAATATGATGTAAATCACGAAAAACATATTTGTTCATAATTTTTTCTTCCCTAGACGCTCCAATTCAAAACGTCCTTCTGCAACACGTTGCTCCAAATTAGATACCATTCCACGATAGTATTGTAAGGAAATTTCTGCACGTCTCAAGTCTTCTGCCTGATACGTCTTTGCAAGAAACTTTGGAAGTATTCGAGTTAGTTTCATACTGTATCTCCTTTGTGAGATAAAATGTATTCAAGCATCTCAATTTGAGACCATTTTTCGGCTTCAGAGTCTAAATCATCTTTGAAATACCCTATCGCGTAAACAGATCTCAAATCAGATAACAGTGTACGGATTTGTTTTTCATTCATCATAATTAGATTCCTCCTACCATTGATGGATGAAATGCTGCTACTCCAACAAACGAACTTGCCTTTAGTAGCATTTTATCAAATGTTACCAAAACAAAATCTTTTGCTTGACATAAACTCAAGATTTTATTATCTCCATTGTGACAAATCTGAAATTGATTTGTAATTTGAGAAGCATTTAAAATTTCATCCTTGCCAACTGAACTAATTTCAATTTTACGTCCCAACAAACTAGATAGTTTTGCAACAATTTTTTCAGGCAAGTAACCACGTACTCGTTTTACTTCACCTAATACAACATCACATAAAATGATCTTGACTGATTTTCCTCTAAGACGGGCTTTGAGTCCAGAGGCAACTTTAGGTTTCTCCATAATGTCAATTACGACACAAGAGTCTAGTGCTATGTTTTGTGTTTGATTCATGTATTTAGTTAGTAATAGAAATTATTATATAACATCATAATAGTATGCATACTGTAGATACTATAATGACTAATTTAGCCACGTTTCGAGTCCATATTGCCCCATTAGGCTTTGAAA